>Ga0181530_10000010_pt1 | contig 224938 bp, 184 predicted proteins | sample PEATcosm2014_Bin_42_FD_119769 | JGI IMG/M metagenome (GOLD analysis project Ga0181530, IMG submission 119769) | Peatland microbial communities from MTU Mesocosm Facility, Houghton, MI, USA - PEATcosm2014_Bin10_60_metaG | ecosystem: Environmental > Terrestrial > Soil > Wetlands > Peat | place... | reverse complement strand
CTCAAGCGCAGCTCGACCAGGTCGAGCTGCGCTTGAATCAACGTCCAAGAAAAACTCTAGGATTTCAAACTCCAGCGAGTAAACTCCAAGCAAGTGTTGCGTCGACCGTCTGAGCCGGCAGCGGTAACCGGAAACTGACCCACTACCCGCAGATCAGATTTCTTGACAGTACGCTTCGAGAAGTGCACCATATTGAAAATCAGGTCATCCCCGGCCTTTGCGACGGAGGTAAGGCATGTCCGATCCCGAAGTTCTCGACCGCATCCTGCAGACTTGTAGCTTCCGCTCCCGCAACGTGATTTGTCCCAATCAAGACAAGGTCGCCAGTATTACAGCCGCGAAATTTCATGTTGAGGATGATGAGGACTGGTCGGTGCTGGAATGCTCGCTGCAGCCGGACGGGGAAGTGAACTGCGCGATGACCTGCCTGCTGCGCGATTTTGACAAGAGCAACTGACGAAATTTACGGCATGTTTCTTGGAAAGGCCGCTTTCGAGCGGCCTTTTTTATTGGTGTGCATGGGGCGCGAATGTCACAAAGCTTGTAACCGGAAGATGGTTGTGGTGTGAACACAGGCCGGGCCGTGAAACTTCCCAATTGGAATGCGCAGGCGCATGGTTGCATGCAAACTTTTGATTGTGCGGATATGGGTCTAGCGGTATTGGACCCCTACTTCGCGAGCTTGCCCAGAATGAGTTCGAGAGCCATGTCGGGGCCGAATTGGCGGAAAGAGCGAAGGCGCAGAGTGTGAATCGAGGACGGTAAGGCGCTGACGAACGGGACAAAAGTGTGGCCGGCGAGTTTGGGTGCGTAGAAGAGAACGAGTTTGTGGACGAGGCCGGCGGAGAGGGCTGCGCCGTTCAGGTGGGGGCCGGCTTCGAGGAGAACGCTGAGAATTTCGCGGCGGCCCAGTTCCTTCAGCACAGCGTTGAGATCGATCTTGCCTGCGCGAGTTTTTGATTGCGCCAATTCAACGCCAGCATTTTGCAATTTGCGGGCTTTTGGACATTTTAGAGAGGAGGCGGTGAAGACGAGAAGATCGTTGTCGGCGGTTTGCACGATGCGCGACTTGAACGGGAGACGCAGCTTGGTGTCGAGGACGACGCGAAGGAGACGGCGGCGGCGCTCGAGGCCGCTGCGGTCAGTGAGAAGCGGATCGTCCGCGAGGATGGTTCCTATGCCAGTGAGAAGCGCATCGGAGGCGTGGCGCATACGCTGCACTTCGGCCCGGGATTCCTCGCTGCTGATCCACACGCGCTTCTTGCCCTTACGCGCTCCAGGAAGGGCGAGCTGGCCGTCGAGGGTCAGCGCGGATTTCAGGGTAACGAAGGACTTTTTCGTGGTGATCCAACAGGCAAAGGCTTCATTGAGTCTTTCGGCTTCGGATTCGAGGAGGCCGGTCTCCACTTCTATTCCCGCAGCACGCAGGCGAGCGAGGCCGCCGCCCTGCGTCTTGGGATTGGGATCCTGCATCGCGGCAACGACGCGGGAGATTCCTGCGGCGATGATCGCATCGGTGCAAGGGCCGGTGCGGCCAGTGTGATTGCAAGGCTCGAGTGTGACGTAGAGGGTGGCGCCGTGCGCGCGGTCTCCAGCCTGTTTGAGGGCGACGATTTCCGCGTGGTCGCGCCAGTGGTATTGGTGGAAGCCCTCGCCGAGGATCGCGCCATCCTTCACGATGACGCAGCCGACGGCGGGGTTGGGGCTGGCGAGGCCGACGCCCTTGCGCGCGAGGTCCAGCGCGTGTTGCATGAAGTGAATGTCGTGAGTGTTAGGCATAGGCGACAAAGAGAGTGGTGCTGTGGCGAGAATTGGAGGAGAGATCCCTCCACTCCAAGCCAGCATACAGCGCTGGCTCTCCGGTCCCCTCGAGGCTCGGGGCAGGCGGGATGACAGGTCTTGGAAGAATGCACATGGCTAGTCGAAGAGCGAGTCGGCGTAGGTTTGCGCGTCGAAGGGGACGAGGTCGTTGAGCTGTTCGCCGGTACCGACGAAACGAATGGGCAGGCCAAGTTCGCGCGAAATGGCGACGACGATGCCACCTTTGGCCGTGCCATCGAGCTTGGTCAGGATGATGCCGGTGACTCCGACGCTGTTGGTGAATTCGCGGGCCTGGGCGAGGCCATTCTGGCCGGTGGTGGCGTCCAGCACCAGCAGAATGTCATGGGGCGCGCCGGGAATAACCTTGGCGGCGGTGCGCTTCATTTTCTCGAGCTCCTGCATGAGATTCGATTTGGTGTGCAAGCGGCCCGCCGTGTCCACGATGACCGCGTCGGCGTTACGCGCTTTGGCGGCGGCCATCGCGTCGTAAACGACGGCGGCGGGATCGGCGCCGGATTTCTGCTTGATGACTTCCACGCCGTTGCGCTGAGCCCAGATTTCGAGTTGTTCGACCGCGGCGGCGCGGAAGGTGTCCGCCGCGCAGAGGACCACGCTGCGGCCATCCTGGCGCAGGCGATTGGCGAGCTTGCCGATGCTGGTGGTTTTGCCCGCGCCGTTTACGCCGACCACGAAAATAACGCGCGGGTCCGAACCGTTGGCGGCGTCGGCGAGTTTGGGCGAAGCGCCGTACACGTTCAGCGCGCGAAAAACGTGCGCCTTGATTTCACGCTTGAGCTGTTCACCGTTATTTAGAGCGTTGCGAGACATTTGTTCACGCACGGAATCGAGAATTTCGCGCGTGGTTTTGACGCCCAAGTCAGCAGACAGAAGCGCAGTCTCGACCTCCTTGAGGACGGAGGGATCGATCTGCCGGCCACCCTGCGTGATGGTATCCAGAGTATCGGCGAGGGCATCCTTGGTTTTGCCAACGGATTCCTTCAACCGCTCGAGGAGGGTGGGTTCGGGCTTGCCGAAGAGGGTAATCATACCAATGCGCGCAACTCAGCAGGCGCGCATGAAAATTGTAACAGATGGAACTGCGCGGGCATAAAAGACAGCGCCACAGGAGCCCGAGCGGTTAGAGAATCAAGTCAGGTGAGGTCCTTCGTTTCGCCCAGGATGACAATTCGTGTTTGTGGCGGCGGGGGAAATAGGCTGGTGCCGTTCCAACGATTTCTGCCAAATGACGGTCCAAGCATCTGACGCGAACACGGAGAGAGTATTCTCGAAGGGATTTGCTGGAACAAGTTGGAACGGCACTAGACATGCACTTCGACCGCGGAGAGGCGAATCTTTCCGGACTTCACCGCGGATTCGAGGGCGTTGACGATGGTCTGGTCGAACTTGGAACCGGCGAGGGCCTTGATGCGCCCCAAGGCGTAGTCGAGGTCCAAGGCGCTCTGATAAGGGCGATTGGTGGTCATGGCGTCGAGGGTATCGGCCACGGCGATGATGCGCGCCATGAGGGGAATTTGAGGACCAGAGAGGCCGTAGGGATAACCGCGGCCGTCCATGTGTTCGTGGTGGAGTTCGATGCCGGGGAGCATGTCCTTGAGTTGCGACACCGGACGCATGATGTTGGCGCCCCGGGTGGTGTGCGTTTTCATGATGTCAAACTCTTCGGGCGTGAGCGAGCCGGGCTTCTTCAGGACGCGGTCATCCACGCCAATCTTGCCGACGTCATGGAGCAGGGCGGAGATGCGCAGCTTGTCCAGATCCTCGGGGGAAAGCTTCAGCTCCTGCGCAATCATCATGGAATACTTGGCCACGCGGCCGGAGTGGCCTCGGGTATAGGGATCCTTTTCGTCGATGGCGGCCGCCAGCATGCGGATGGAGCCGATGAAGAGCTCGCGGTTTTCCTCCGCGGCTTCCTTGAGGCGCTCGATGTACTCCTCGATGTCGCTGGCCATGAGGTTGAAGGTTTCTGCCAGTTCGCTGATTTCGGCGGCGCCGCGTACGGGCGTGCGCTGGTGGAATTCGCCGCGGCTGATGGCGCGCGTGGAAGCGGCCAATCCGCGAATCGGTTCGCTGATGCCGACGGCAAAGAAATAGCCAAAGAGAACGGCGAGCAAGACGACGATGGAAACGAAGGCCAGCGCCTGGCGGTTCAATTCCGTAACACCGGCGTCGGCGCGCGCCTCGTTGACGCTGCGCTGCGCGATGATGGCCCAATTGACTTCGGGGAAAGTGCTGTAGGTGCCGACCATTTCCACGGAATGGTTGTTTTCTTTTTCAGAGAAGCGCACGGTTTCGGTGTTGCGCAGCTCCTTGGGCAGGGCCTTGATTTGCGCGACGAGATGCGATTTCTCGCTAAGATCCTCGCCGGGCACAAAGGTCTTTGTCTGCGGGTGCGCCACGATGTGGCCGTAGTGATCCACGATGAAAACGCTGCGGCCGCGCACGCTGGCGTCCTGCAGGCGGCGGAGAATCGTGTCCAGCGAAACCACCGCCGCGAGCATGCCGGTGAAGTTGTCGTTGGAATCCTTCAGCGGCAGGGCAATGACGAACGCGGGGCGATTGTCCGGCGCGAGCGCCAGGGGATCGCTGCGGAATTTCACGGACTGCACACAACTCACAAACGCGCGCTGCAGCGCCTTGGCCACGAAGGGATCCTGTTCCGCGCGAAAATTGCCCTGCGAGGCGCTGGTGCCCTTGCCGGAGCGGCCCACGGCCGTCAAGTAGATAAACGTGTTGCGATTCGAATCCACGAAATTTTCGAGCAAGCGCGTGACTTTGGGCTCGGCGGCAGGGTCTTCGACGTTTTCGATGAGGCCGGTGAGCGCGAGAATCTGGCGCTGGCTGATGAGCTGCTGCGTGAGGTTGGACTCAAAGAATTGCACTTCTTGCGCAAGCGAGCGGGTGAGTTCGGTTTGCTGCACGCGCTCGGTATCCACCAGTTTTTCCTGGCTGAGCGCCAGCACCTGGCGATGATACAGACCAATAGGAAGTGCGCTGACAAGGAGGAGCGCGCCGAGCACGAGCCACAGGATGCGCACGCGGCCGGCACGCAGGCGCGTCACCAGGGATGGGAGAGAGACCGCCATCGCAACACACTGATTTTAGAAGCGTATGGGGGAAAAGACGGCTGGCCGGAAGTACAGGAGGCGCGCAAGTGCCACTGGGCCGGAAGTACTAGAGAGAAGAGAAGTTATCGGTTTTCAGTCATCAGTTTTCAGTTTCCGAGGGAGCTCGTCCTCTTGGCTGGTTGGAGCGATACGGGTGGTGCCGCTTGCTGTCTAGACGAAGGAAAAAGCCTAAGAGGAGAGCCTCAGTCAGAAGAAAGTTTGCAGAACCCAAAATTCGGAACATTACTCCAGATTCCTCAGAACTGAAGACTGAAAACTGATGACTGATTACTTCGGTTTGCGGGGGACGAAACGCGGCTCCGTGCCTTCCACGAGCCGCTGAAGGTTTGCGTCGTGCTTGTAGATGATCAATGCCGTCGCGAACAGCGTGCCAAAGCTGACCACCAGCGGCGGCGCATGATGCGGCGCCCAGAGAAAATAGACGAGCAGGGGCATTGCGGCCGCGGCGGATATCGAAGCCAGAGAGGCGAAGCGCCAAAGCAGAAGGACCAGCACGAAGAGAATCGCTGCAGCGAGGGCAGCCAGAGGACACAAGGCCGCGAAAACGCCGAAGCCGGTGGCCACGCCTTTTCCTCCCTTGAAGCGCAACCACACGGGGAAACAGTGCCCGAGGAGAGCGGCCAGGCCGGCAAGCATCATGGCTGTGGCGTTGTTAGCGGTGAAATGCGCCGCGAGCCAGACGGCAAAGGCGCCTTTGGCCGCGTCAAAGACCAGCGTGAGAATGCCTGGAAGCGGGCCGGCCACCCGGGCGACATTGGTTGCGCCGATATTGCCGCTGCCGGATTGCCGGACGTCGCCACCACCAAAGATCCGCGCGAATAGCAGCCCAAAGGGAATCGAGCCGAGCAAATAGGCGGCCAGGAGAAGCAACACAATTCTCAACGAAATTCCGGCCATGAAAACTCAAACCTCCGCGACGAACGGGAAGGATTGCAGAGTAGTGTACTCCGCCCCGGCGGGTTTGAGTTTGCTTTCGATGAGATGGAACTCGTGGGCAATGAGCGACCCGAACTCGCGCGAGGCAGATTCCTGGGCGGCGGCGGCGAGCTTGTGGGGAAGGCCAGGAGGCTGAAAGCGCGCCAGGGTGAGGTGTGGGGTGAAGGGGCGGTCTTCCAGTGGGAAACCAAATCTGCGCATGGCCTGGTCGATCTCCGCCGCGAGCGCTGGCAGGTTTGGTGAAGATTCCATGCCGGTCCAGAAGACCTTGGCGCGTTTTGCGTTTGGGAAGAAGCCGAGGCCGCGGAAATGGAGAGTAACGGGTTGGCTGGAACGAAGCGCGGACAATGCGGCTTGCATGGCCATGAGTTTCGAGCTATCGGTCTCGCCAAGAAATTTCAGCGTGAGGTGCATGTTTTCCGGGCGGGCCCATTTGACTTGCGGCGCGATGGCGCGGAATTCCTCGAGCAGGGCCGCGAGAGCAGCGCGAACATCCGGGGAAATCTTGATGGCGATAAAGAGGCGCATGGCGCTCGGTAGAATGATAGCGCGAGCGCTCGTGCCGTCCCAACTTGTTCCAACAATCCCTTCGAGAATACTCTCTTCGTGTTCGCGTCAGATGCTTGGACCGTCATTCGACCCAAATAGTCGGAACGGCACTAGCCGGGCGCTCGGGGCTTCGCGTTGAAAAGAAAATGCATACGCACCATGTCCAGGGTGACCTGCGTCGCGAAGAGGCGGATCATCTCGCGATCGCCGGGCAGATGAACAACGCGCTCTTTCACTCCTTCAGACGATGCAAGGGCGATGTGCACGGTGCCGACAGGTTTTTCCTCGCTGCCGCCGCCGGGACCTGCAATACCCGTGATACCAACGCCCAGTGTGCTGCCAACGCGGCGGCGGATGCCTTGGGCAAGAGCGATGGCCACTTCGTTGCTGACCGCGCCTTTGGCCTGAATCAGTTCGGCAGGCACGTCGGCCCAGGCAGTCTTCAGTTCATTGCTGTAGCAAACGGCCCCGCCCAGAAAATAGCTGGAGCTGCCTGGAATGCGCGTAAGGCGTTCGGCAAGCAAGCCGCCCGTGCAACTTTCCGCTGCCGCAATGGTGGCGCGATTGGCGGTGAGAATTTCGGCGATGACCTCTTCGAGAGAGACAGCGGAGTGCGCGAAGATGCGATCGCCAAGGGCCAGCTCGAAGCTGCGAACCATTTCATCGAGCGCTGTGTTCGTCTGCGCGGCGTTGTCGGACCAGGCGCGCAAATGGATTTGCACTTCGCCCGGAGCCGCAAGGATCGTGGTGTTCACCTCGGAATAGCGCGTGTAAATGGGGCGGACGCGCTCTTCGACATGCGATTCACCGAGGCCGGTGACGCGGAGTTCGCGGTGAAACATCCTCACACCGGAGACGCGCCGCTGCAGCCGGGGAACTACCTGGTCCAGAAAAAGCGGTTTCAGTTCGCGCGGCGGGCCGGGGAGGAGAGCGATCATCCGGCCGCTGTCTTCGAGCCAGAGCCCGGGAGCGGTGCCGCGAGGATTTGCGAGGACTTCCGCGCCTTCGGGCACCATGGCTTGGCGGAGATTCACGGCGGGCATGTCGCGTTTCAAGCTGCGGAAGCGCGCTTCGATGGCGCGGACCACTTCATCGTTGCGGCGCAGCTTGCGGCCGAGGAGCTCGGCAACGGTTTCGCGCGTCAGGTCGTCTTCCGTAGGGCCGAGGCCGCCGCTGGCGATCACCACCGGCACGCGGTTCAATGCGTCGCGAAAGGCTTCGGCCAGGAGTTCGCGGTTGTCGCCGACGATGGTTTTGCGAAGAACCTCGATGCCCAGCTTATTCAGTTCTTCGGTAAGGAAAAGAGAATTGGTATCCAGGCGATCGGGAGTGAGGAGTTCCGAGCCAACGGCGAAGATTTCAGCTTTCATATAGAGAAAGTATTATAGCGCAGAGTGTTTGCGCGCCGACGAAGGGGGTGAGAGGCTTCAGTCGGCGAACGTAACTCAGCCCAGCAGGGGCAGGCCGCGGACGCTCCAGTCGAGGGTGAAGAGGGCGCTGTTGGAAGCGAGAATGGCGCGGCCAGTGGGCAGGAGAGAGAGTCCCACAAGGCCGGAGCCGCTGAGCACATGCTCCGCGTGGCCCTGGGGAGTGATTTTCACGATGCCGCGGCGCCCGCCGAGAGACGCAACTACATATAAATTTGATTCGCGGTCGAACGCAATGCCTTGGGGCCGGCCCAAACCGCGATAAAAGACAATCACCTCGCCACCCTTCGTGATGCGGTAGACGCGATCATAACTGGAGGTGGTTGGGCCGGTCACGTAGAGTTCTCCGCTCGGATGAAACGCCAGATGGTAGGCGGCGACCGAGGGCTCCAGCGTGGCGAACACGAAGATTTCCCGCGAGGGACTGATTTTGAAGATGGTGCCGCTGCGATCTCCGACAAAGAGATTGCCGGCGCGATCGAAAGCCAAACCCGTGGCTATGCCCATGCCTTCAATCCACTGCTCCGACTGGCCGTCGGGAGTAACGCGGTGGATCGTGCCGTCGTAGCGGCAGGAGACAAAGAGATCACCCTTCACGTCAACGGCCAAGCCCGAGGGATTGATCAGTGAAGTAACATAAGGCTTCACGCTGTAGTTGGCGGTGATTTTGTAAAGCGAGACGGGCACGCGCTGCCCGCGCGGGCCGCTGAACGTGACATAGATGTTGCCGTGGGCATCCACGGCGGGATTCGCCACCGGATGCAAATTGTCGGCGATCTGGAAGCCGATCGAAACGGGGAACGGCTGGCTCTCACTTTGCGCGTTCACGATTTGAAGCGTGCCGCCGCTGGCGTTCTCTGGAACACGCGCAATCAGACGATTACTGCTGGCGAGGGAAAGCGGCGCTTCCGCTTCTCCAAAACGGACTACCGGGCGGGCGCCAGGCCGCGAGGTGAAGCCGCTGCCGTACACGGTAATTTCGCCGCCCGGAATGGCAGCGGATGGGGCGATGCGCTCAATCCGCGGAACGCCGTTCTTTTCTGCCGAGGAGCCGAAGCCTAGTTTCATAGCAGGAGCCCGATTTTACAGCAGGTGCCGGGATTTCGCAGCCGCTACCCGCCCGTTCGCCATTGGATTGCCGGCGCAAACGATTATAACCAGTGAAAGTGTAACGCGAGACGCAGGCAAATGGCAGCGTAGATGCCCGCCATCCAGTCGTCGGCCATGATGCCCCAACCGCCGGGAAGGCTCTCAAGGCGGCGGCAGGGGAATGGCTTGGCGATATCGAATATGCGGAAGAGGACGAAGCAGGCGAGGAGGTACCTCCAGTTAAGCAGACTCATGCCCGTGTAAAGAGCAAAGGCCGCGGCATCGGAGGAGTGGAAGAACGTTGCGGGAGTGCTGAGCGGCGCGAGGCCGAGCATGAGCGCGAGATGGACTCCGGAGACTTCGTCGATCACGACGTATTGCGGATCTTTCGTTCCGGCAAATTGGGCAACCTCGGTGCTGCTTCGCACTCCCAGGTACGCCAGGAGGAACCACACCGCCATGGAAGGCACGAGAAGAATGAGAGCCCCAATTGAACCGGAGAGTAAGGGCGCCTTTGCATGAAGGCTCATGTCCAGGCCAGCGCCAACAAAGACGAACCAGGTAAAGGGATGCGACAACACGGCAATCAATAACCCGACGAGCGAGCCCCACGTGCCGGGACCGGGCTTCAGATAGCCGGCGCCCAAGGCCGTCGCTATTGCGAAGGCGAGGCGGGGTTTCTGTGCCGCGGAATCCCCCGTGGCTGCGGGTGCGCTACTGGATGGTTTCATCGGGTTCATGCCGGCCTCTTTGTTGCGCGGGGCGATCGGCTTCGAGGAGTTCCTCTTCGTCGAAGATGGGCTCGGAAACGACATATTTTTCCGAGGCCCAGGCGCCGAGATCGAGCAGGCGGCAACGCTCCGAACAGAAGGGGAAATCCACATGCTTGGCGGAGTCCGTGGGCTTCTTGCAGATGGGGCAGCAGTGTTTCATATCGAAGGAAGAGTTTTACCACAGAAGGCGCAGATGAGCACAGAGAGATCGACGAATCTTAGCCCCGCACGCGCAGAGGCGCGCCGGTGGAAATGCGAGTGAGAGTTTGCGGTGGTGGGGTCGCGGCGACCGTCAGCAACGTGCGCAGGGCAGGCCGCGGAAGAATCTCGACGACGCGGGCGATCAGGTCGTAGGCGTCCGTCTTGGTGATCTCGACGCGCGCCACATCGCCGGGCTTCGCAGAAATCGCGGGAGATGACGGCGCCGGGCCCGGCACTTCGATGTCCGTCAGGTAAAGCTTCCCGTCAATTTCGGGCGCCATGCTTTCCAGCCGCGCTTCCCAGACCAGCGGATTGTCCGCGGACGGTCCTTCTATCAATGCGGTTTCGACGCGGCCCTTATAGGCGCGCAGCTTCTGGCGCGAAATCTTCTTTTGCAGAGCCATCAAGCGATTGCGGCGATCGTTGATGGTGGCGGCGTCGACTTTGCCGTCCATAGGAAAGCTCGCGGCGTTATCCATATCCGAAAATTCAAAGACTCCCATCCAATCGAGTTGAGCGGCGTCGACGAACTGATAGAGCTCCTTGAAATCGGTTTCCGTTTCGCCGGGAAAGCCGACAATGAAGCTGGTGCGCAGGGCAACGCCGGGAATGGTGGCACGCATGCGCTCGAGCAATTTCAGGAAGGCATCGCCATTCGATCCGCGCTTCATGCGGGCAAGAACATTGCGGCTGGCATGCTGCAGCGGCATGTCAATGTACTTGGCCAGGCGCGGATGAGCCGCAAGCGTGTCGAGGAGTTTCTGTGTGACGCGATTGGGATAGGCGTACAGAAAACGGACCCACGTTAGGTCCTCGACCTGGGCGAGCCTCTCCAGGAGAACGGCCAGGCCATCGCGGAGGCCGAGATCCTCGCCGTAGGAAGTAGTGTCCTGGCCGATGAGGGTGATTTCCCGCGCACCAGCAGCGGCAAGATTTTCAGCTTCGCGAATCACGGATTCAAAACGGCGGCTGCGAAACGCGCCACGCAACTGGGGAATAATGCAAAACGTGCAGGGATGATCGCAGCCTTCGGCGATCTTGATGTACGCCTGATGCTTCGGCGTGGTGATGATGCGCGGTGTGAGGTCGTGATAGAGGAACGAAGGAGGCTGCGCGGGCAGGACTTTCAGGTCGCCCTCGACCGCCTCCAGAATGCGCTCGACCTCGCCAGTGCCCACGATGGCGTCCACCTCGGGCACCTGCTCCAGAATTTGATTGCGGAAGCGCTCCACCAGGCAACCGGCCACGATGAGTTTCCGGGCCGCGCCGAATTTCTTGTGCTCGGCCATCTCCAAGATGGCCTCGACGGATTCTTTCTGTGCCGGTTCGATGAAGCTGCAGGTATTGACAACGAGGATCTCCGCGTCGTCGGCGCGCGGGGTGAATTCGTAGCCTTCGCGCGCCAGAATGCCCATCATTACCTCGCTATCAACGAGGTTTTTGGGGCAACCCAGAGAGATGAATCCGACCTTGGTCATGAAGCGAAAATGCGCATGGACGCGACCTTTTCACTTTAGCATAGGCGGCTGAGGAGTGTCGGAGTGCCAGCAGAATAGCAGGAAGTCGGTTTCCGATTATGCGACTCATCGGAGTCGCCCCTGCCTGCAGTCAACTAAGCAGAAATGGGTCTAACATTGGAAGCTCGTGCACGATGCCACACCGCAACGTTACTGGCGGCGCTGGCATCGAAACCCATCAGGTTGTGCCTGTTCGTCCGATGATGACACGATTTATCCTCGCTGCGATGCTGGCCCTCCCCGGTTCGCCGGATGGATCACCTTGGGACAAACCGCCGGCAAAGTGGAGCCTGACGGACGTTTATCGGATTCTGCAAGATTCGCCGTGGAGTCCTGGGCGAATCAAGCTGGAGCCGGAGCCCGGCCCTCAGCCCGGCCCGGTCACCGGCGCGCCAGACAATTCCAATGATGCGAATCCGGTTCCCAGCTTCCAGATCAGGCGTAGCATAATACAGCCTGCCGTCCCCGTGCTTTGGTGGTCCTCGAAGACAGTACGCCTTGCCCAGCAGCGTCTTCGCCAGTTCTTCAAGCCCACCCTGCCCGCCGAACCGCTCCGGGCCGATGACCTCCCGGATTATGTCCTCGTGATTGCAGGAAGAGAGCCGTACCGCATTCTCCGCGATGCCAAGGAAGACTTGCACGACGCGGTATTCCTCGAGCTAGCCGGCAGCGCAACGCTCGATTTGGAAAGCGTGCGTTTTATCAATGAAACTGAGCAGGAAGGAGCGCGCATCGAGTTTCATTTCCCCAGGCAAATCGATGGCCGAGCGACGCTCGATCCAGAGACCGAACGCGTCGTCTTCCACTGCAAAGCCTCTGCCAAGACGCCTCTTCCGTGGCACGACAATGCGCTCTCTCTTCGCGCTGAATTCGGACCACGAGCCATGCGTGTGCGCGGCGTGCCCGACCTTTGAAACTGAATTCCCGGTTCGCTACTGAGTAATGTTCTGCTTGGGCAAAGCAGGCTAAGTCGCGATTAATCCGGATTGCCTCCTGTGCGAGTTGCTCGTTGTACGGCCCGGCGGCTCTAGGTTACTATGCCAGACCGGACCGGCGCAGAGAGCCTTGCCTCGCTGGCCAACTGCTCGGAAGGAGCGCACTCCCTTGAAGAACATTTTACGAGCTTCGCTGGCGATCCTGTTGTTGACATTGACCGCTTTCGCGCAGGCGCAGTCCCTCCCCGCTCCGCCCCCTACCCCCAAGCGCCCGGTCATCGACGAATATCACGGCGTGAAAGTCACGGATGACTATCGCTGGCTGGAAAACTGGGACGACCCCGTCGTAAAGCAGTGGAGCGCCGCCGAAAACGCCCGCACCCGGGATTATCTGGACCACCTTCCCGCGCGCCCGGCCATCAAGGAGCACATCCGCGAACTCGTCGCCGCCGCTTCTGTTTCCTACCACGATTTGCAGTTCCGCGACGGATTGTTGTTCGCCAGGAGATACCAGCCGCCTCAGCAGCAGTCTGTGCTGATCGCGATGCGTTCAGCGGATGATCCTGCCAGCGCGAAAGTCATCTTCGATCCCAACGCCGCCAACGCCAAGGGATCGCTCGCGGTGGATTTCTATGTGCCTTCTTTCGGCGGCAAATACGTGGCCGCCGCCCTGTCGGAAAACGGTTCCGAGGACAGTTCCGCGCACATTTTTGAGGTCGCCACCGGCAAGGAACTCCCGGACGTCGTTCCCCGAGTGAACTTTGCCACTGCCGGCGGCAGCATCACCTGGAAAGCCGACAACTCCGGCTTCTACTACACGCGCTTTCCACAGGGAAATGAACGGCCCGCCGAAGACGCCAACTTTTACCAGCAGGTTTACTTTCACAAACTTGGCACTGACCCTAAACAAGACACCTACATCATTGGCAAGGAGTTCCCCCGCATCGCCGAGATTTTGTTGAGCAGCAGCGACGACGGACGCTGGCTGCTTGCCTCGGTGGCCAATGGAGATGGCGGCCAGTACGCGCACTATGTCATGGATTCCACCGGCAAGTGGACCCAGATCACCCATTTCGAGGATGAAATTGTCTCCGTGAAGTTCGGCGTGGATCCTGTGCTCTACCTACTTTCTCGCAAAGGCGCGCCGCGCGGCCAGATTCTCGCACTGCCGTTGGCACAGCTTGATCTCGCACAAGCCAAAGTCGTGGTTCCGCAAACCTCAGGCTCCAGCTCGGAGGAGGGCAATCGCGCTTCCATCGAAGACTTCGTGCCCGCGGCAGGGCATCTCTACGTGATCGATATCATGGGCGGTCCATCGCGCGTGCGCGTCTTCGACAGCCGAGGCATGGCTCTCCCCGCGCCGCCTCTGCCGCCGGTCTCGGCCGTCGGTGACGTGGTTTCCATCGGTGGTGGCGATGTTCTTTTCTTCACCTCCACATACCTCGAACCGCCCGCATGGTATCGCTTTGACGCCGCCAGCGGAAAAGCCGTGCGCACGGCGCTTTTCGAGACTTCTCCCGTGAAATTCGACGACGCCGAAGTCGTGCGCGACTTCGTCATCTCCAAGGACGGCACACGCGTTCCGGTCAACATCGTGCGTCGCCGCGGCACCAAGCTCGACGGCAGCAACCCCACACTCCTCTATGGCTACGGCGGCTACGGCATCAACGAGAAGCCCTATTTCGCCGGATCATTCACCCGCCTTTGGTTGGATCAGGGAGGTGTCTTCGTCGATGTGAATCTCCGCGGTGGCGGGGAATACGGCGAGGAATGGCACAAAGCCGGCAGCCTCACTCACAAGCAGAACGTCTTTGACGATTTCCTCGCTTCCGCCCAATACCTGATTGACCACCAATACACCTCGCCCGCGCATCTCGCGATTATGGGTGGCAGCAACGGCGGCCTGCTGATGGGCGCCGCGTTCACCCAGCGTCCCGACCTGTTTCGCGCAGTGATCTCCGAGGTGGGCATCTACGATATGCTGCGCGTCGAGCTCGATCCCAACGGCGCCTTCAACGTCACCGAGTTCGGAAGCGTCAAAGATCCCGGCCAGTTCAAAGCGCTCTACGCCTACTCTCCGTATCATCACGTCAAAGACGGCACGCCCTATCCAGCGATTCTCATGCTCACGGGAGAAAACGATCACCGGGTGAACCCCATGGAGTCGCGGAAAATGATCGCGCGATTGCAGGCCGCCAGCAGCTCCGGTCACCCTATCCTGCTGCGCACGACGTCGAGCGCCGGCCACGGCATCGGGACCGCCCTCGACGAACGAATCGAGCAGCGCGCCGACCTCTTCAGCTTTTTGTTCGACCAGTTGGGGATTAAGTACGCACCAGTGGCGAAGTGAACAAACCGGTTCGCCAGACATCGGGATGTTCTGTCCAAAGGCCCCGTCATATAATCTGCCTCATCAATAAGCGGGAGCTAAACATGGATCGACGTTCTTTTCTCTCGTATTCCGGCCAGTTGCTTGTCGCCACAGGGTTAGCTCCCAGGATGTTCCGCGAGAATCCTATGCCTGAATACAACCAATCCCGTCCGCTCTCCTTTTCCAATGACTGGATCGAATGCCTGCTTGTAACCGCGGCGCGAGATTTGCTTGTGGACGATGCCATCGTCGTGAATCTCTCGACCACGCCGTTGCTCTTCAACGCCGGGGCCGAGCGCGGAACTATTCTCCCTTGGAAATCCGCGGTGCTCCGGCATTGCACGGTGAAGAGCTGCGACTCACTCGCCCTGCTTCATGTGCGTCAGCGCGCCAATCTCGGGGGAGTCGCGCTTGGCTGGGACTGGTACGGCCGGCGCATTCCAGAATATCCGCGGGGCACTCCTCTTTACATTTCGTCCCAGGATGAGATCGGCGACGTCCAGCTCGATCCATTCGCCGCTTTCGCCCACGCGGATTCCGCTTCGCCGCGCCGCTATCGCCTCAAGCTGAATCTCTGGTACACCCCGGAAGAGACCGATTGTGGAATCCATACGGGGCACAAATTCCTGGAGGTGCACACACAGGTTCTTGGCACGGGCCATATGCAAAAGTTCCGCGAAAACAAAGCCGACACGCAATACGAAGACATTACGGTGCCGCCAGGGTTCACCCATGACCCGTTTTTTACCTTGCGCAGTGACGCCACCTTCATCTATCCATGGCACCGCTATTATTCCGAGACGGACTGCATCTGGATGGCGATCGAGTTGCATCCCGTGTAATTGAGCTTCCGCTCTCCTGCTATGTGAATTATCGGGAGTATTCGTTGAAGCGCAAAATCATCTTATCGTCCTTCCTGCTCGTTGCCGCCTTTGCTTTTGCGGCCACCGCAGTCAATCAGCCCTTCGGCGAATGGCGCCGCCTTTCCGGTACGCCGATCCTCTCTCCGCGAGGCACCACCTGGGAATCCGCCGGCACTTTTAACCCGGCGGTCATTTTTGTTCCCAGCGAAAATCCCCGGAATTCCGCTGGCGGAACATTTGTGATGCTCTACCGGGCTCAGGATGCCTCCGGAACTTCCCGCCTCGGCTACGCGGAAAGCACCGATGGCATTCACTTCACCCGCCGGCCAGAACCCGTCCTCTCACCCGAAAACGATTACGAAAAAGACGGCGGTGTCGAAGACCCTCGCCTCGTGCTCATCAACGGCGCCTACTACCTCACCTACACCGGGTACAACAAGAAAGATGCACAGCTCTGCCTCGCGACTTCCACCGATCTCACTCATTGGGGGCGCCAGGGTGTCATCCTCCCCGCCTACAAGGGCAAGTGGAATGTCGGTTGGACCAAGTCCGGGGCCATCGTCCCCGAAAAAATCAACGGCCATTATTGGATGTACTGGCTTGGCACATCCGTGGACAAGACCGACCAGATGGGCCTCTCCTACTCCGATGATTTGCTGCACTGGACTGAAGCTACCGACACTCCGGTTCTTCCGAGCCGTCAGGGGATGTTTGACTCGCGCGTCGTTGAGCCCGGCCCGCCGCCCATTCTGACGTCGCAGGGCATCGTCCTCGTTTACAATGGCGCCGACGACCATTTCGTCTATCGCACAGGCGTGGCCATTTTTGACCGCCACGATCCGCGCAAGCTCATTAAACGCACCGACCAGCCCATCTTTGCGCCGGAAAAAGATTGGGAAAAAGTGGGCCAGGTGCCGAACGTGGTTTTCGTCGAAGGATTGTCGCGTAAAGGCGATCGCTTCTTGTTCTACTACGGCGCCGCGGACAAATACATAGGCGTCGCCGAAGCTCCCGCACTGCCCGGCGTCACCGCGCAATAGGGCTTACACAATCTGAAATCTTGCCGGCGAAAGCCGCAGCGGAACGATACGCTATCGATTGTGGGCGTGCACACTTTTCCGATGCGGCTGGGACAACCAGGCCGCACGGCGCTTAGTGTGGCTTCGCGCCCTACTCAGGGAGCTGCGTCTGGCCGGTGATGGTAAAGGCTGATTCCACAACGGGCGCGGCTGTGCCCGGCTGTCCGCCGCCGATCGAGAGGGTGTAAGACCCCGGCGCGATGATGCGGTCGCCGGTCTCGTTAACGTAGCTGAGATCACGAGGGTTGAGGGCCAAACGTACGTGTGCGGTTTTGCCAGCAGGAACGTGCACGCGCGTGAAACCGCGAAGCGCGCGGAGGGGCGCGCCGGGAAGCTTAGGGAAGGTCAGGTACAGCTCGACGACCTCGTCACCGTCGCGCTGGCCGGTGTTCTTCACGTTTGCATCAACATTGAGCGGTTTGCCTGCCTGCAAGTTCTTCGCAGAGAGCTTGACGCTGCTGTAGGTGAATTTCGAGTAGCTGAGGCCGTAACCGAAGGGATAGAGCGGCGTGCCGGTGAAGTAGCGGTAGGTCCGGTTCGCCATCGAATAGTCCTCAAACGGCGGAAGCTGGTCGACGCCCGTGTAAAACGTAACCGGGAGACGGCCGGAAGGGTTGTTGACGCCGGCAAGAGTTTGCGCGATGGCCGCGCCGCCTTCCTCACCGGGGTACCACGATTCGAGGATGGCGTTCGCGTGCTCCTTCACCCAGTTCACGCTGAGGGCGCTGCCGTTTAACAGAACCACGACCAGAGGCTTGCCTGTCGAGGCGACGCCTTCCAGCAAATCCTGCTCGGGCTTGGGCAGGTCGAGGCTGGTGCGATCGCCTCCTTTGAAGCCATCCTCGCTGACTAGCATTTCTTCGCCCTCGAGTTCGCTGGTGATGCCTACAACGGCCACTACGACATCCGCGTCCTTCGCGGCAGCAATGGCTTCTGGCGTTGGACCAGGCACCCGCTTGGCCCACACTAGGCGAGGCGGCTCGCTGGCGTGTTGATTCACTCCGTATTCGACCTTCAGTGCGTAGATCTTGCCTGCCTCGAAGTGCACGCGGCCCAACTTGGTCTCCGCGCCGTTCGTGTGAAACGCCATGGTTACGGGTGCGCCATTGAGCGAGACACGGAAGAAGCCGTCGCCGCGAAGTCCGAAGTTGTAGTCGCCCGTTGCTTGCGGTATAAGGGCTGCTTCCCAGACGACCACCACCAGGTTCTTCCCGGCAATCTCCGGAGGCAACGCATCTGTTGACAGCCCGATGCCTGGTTCGGTTCGAATGGCCAGCGGAACTGGCGGGGCTGTCCTGCCCAAGAGGGCGAACATATCATTTAGGGCGTAGTAGCTGGCACGGACGCCCGGGTTGCCGTCGGTGTTGAGCAATTCCGGAGGCACGGGCGATGCCTCCTTACTCAGGAACTGCGTGCCGGGCACAAAGCGGATTTGCGCGCCGGGAAACTCCGCGCGCAGCCCATCCAACACAGAGACGCTATGGGTCGGAATCCCGTTGTAGTTGCCCAGCAGCACCGCCGTCTGATCGGCCAGCGGGCCGACCACGGCAATCTTCACGCCCGAGGTTTTCAGCGGCAAAATGCCGTCATTCTTCAGCAGCGTCATCGACTCATTGGCCAGTTTGCGAGCCAAAGCGCGATGTTCGGGGCCGTCCAGCAGTTTCTCGTCGATTTTTGTGTACGGCACCATTTCTGGGGGATCGAACATGCCCAGCTTCATGCGCGCGGTGAACAAGCGCCTCAGGGCTACGTCAATGTCGCTCTCTTTCAAATAGCCCTTCTTCACGGCTTCGATGTAGGGCGCGTAGTCGTGGTCGTCGGTCACTTTGGCGGTAAAGTCGATGCACTCGTTGTCCATGCCGCGCTGCAAACTGATGGCCGAGGCTTCGGCCTGCGTGGGCTTGTAATGATGGCCGTTGAAGATATTGCGCACGGCTTCGCAGTCCGAAACAACGTAGCCGTTGAAGCCCCACTTACCGCGCAACTGGTCCACCAGGAGGAATTCGTTGACGCAAGCCGGCTGGCCGTTAATCGAGTTGTAGGCGCACATGACGGAATCGGCCTTGCCTTCGGTCACGGTGGCGCGGAAAGCGGGCAAGTACGTGTCCTCCATGTCGTGCTTGCTGACGGTGACATCGGCGGAGTGGCGCGTGGTCTCCGGACCGCTGTGCACAGCAAAGTGTTTGGGAGTTGAAATCGTGCGGTAGTAGCGCGGGTCGTCGCCCTGCATGCCGGTGACAAAGGCCACGCCCATGCGCGCGGTGAGGAAGGGGTCCTCGCCGTACGTCTCCTGGCCGCGGCCCCAGCGCGGATCGCGGAAGATGTTGATGTTGGGCGCCCAGAAGTCCAGGCCCTCGAAGATGTTGCTGTGGCCCGCGCGCACCATTTGTACATGCTTGATGCGGCCCTCCGTGCTGATTGCTTCGGCCATGGTGTGAATCGCCGGCGCGTCGAAGGTGGCGGCCAGGCCAATCGGCTCGGGAAACTCGGTGGTGCCATTCAGCAGCACGCCGTGCAGCGACTCGCTCCACCAGTCATAGGCCGGAACCTGAAGGCGCGGGATAGCACGAGCCTGATTCACAAGCTGCGACGCCTTTTCTTCCAGCGTCATGCGGGAGATTAGATCATCCACGCGCTGCTCGATGGGCAGGGCAGGGTTGAGATAGGGTGCATTGGACGGAGGCGCGGTAGCCTGGGCAAAAAGCCGCGAAGGAGCAATTGCTAAACCTGCCAGAGTGACAGCGATAATCGCAAAGCATTTCTTGAATGGATTCGAATGCATCGAGTTCTCCTGTGCTACAACAAACTTTTCAGACGCGAAACATTTGGTGCGGCCCCGCTGGCGATCGTGCAGCTTGACCAGACAGAATTTCGTACCAGTTACGCTGAAAGGGAACGCATCTCAGTGACCGGATCGCCTCTTCCGAAGCGGGTCCAAGGCGGCTTTCTGGCCGATTGTAGCGCAATCAGACCAGGGCTCGCCGTAATCACAAGGCCGAATTCGTCTAGCGTTTTCTTTCCGAGAGCCTTGGGAGGCCGGCTCTCGTTGGATTCACCCCGCCAAGTCTCCACGATTTTCCGCGCCTGCGTCAACGGGAAAAAGAACATCCTTGGCCTTGGCGCAATTGACGGCGATAACATGGGCAACTAGGATTTTCCGATGCAGCCAGGAGAGCCAAGCCGCACCGCGCTGGGAGCGGCTGCGCATCGCGCCGTTCACCAGGTGCTGGAGCGCGGCCGCATCTTCGCCGACCCGCTGGCCGTGCGCATCCTGGGGGCGGACGCCGAAGCGGCTGTCCGCGATGCGGAAAACAATCCGTCCCGGCGAATGCTGCGCCTGTTTATTGCCGTAAGAACGCGTTTTGCCGAGGATGCCTTGGCGGCTGCCGTCGCACGCGGTGTGCGCCAGTTGGTGGTGCTTGGGGCGGGCCTCGACACATACGCCTACCGCAACGCATTTGCGGAAAGCCTGCACGTCTTTGAGGTGGATCGCCCGGAGACGCAAGCGTGGAAGCGCCAGCGGCTTGCCGACGCGGCGATCCCGCTGCCCCACACGCTCACCTTCGCTCCGATCGATTTCGAGCGGGAGACTTTGGCGGGCGGCCTGGCCGCCGCCGGCTTCGATCCGGCGAAGCAATCGTTCTTCACCTGGCTGGGCGTCGTGCCTTACCTGACGGAGCAGGCCGTTTTTTCGACGCTCGAGTTCGTTGCACACTTGCCGGGGCGCGCTCATGTTGTGTTTGACTACGGCAATCCCCCAGCTTCGGGCCTCGACCGGGATAGATTCGCCGCCGCTCAGGAGGCGCTTGCTGCGCGCGTCGCATCGATAGGAGAAGCTTTCAGGAGTTATTTTGAAACGGACGCGCTGTACGCCAAACTGATGGCTCTCGGTTTTCGCGAAGTCGAAGATCTCGGTCCGGCCTTGATCCGCGAGCGCTACTTTGCGAACCGCGGAGGCTCTTTGTCGGACAAGGGCGGCCATGTCATTCGTGCAACGACGGTGTGAGCGCGGCAAGTCCCCTTTTTGCGTTGGCTGTTGTTTGAGATTCTTCGGGGCGCAAACGACGCGCCCCGAGAGTGACAGAGTGCTGCACCTTTTGAATTAGGGGCAAAATTGCGTCTCTTCTGAAAGTCCGACCAGTGTCGTTCCAACTATTTCTGCCAAATGACGGTCCAAGCATCTGTCGCGAACACGGAGAGAGTATTCTCGAAGGGATTTGCTGGGGCAAGTTGGAACCGCACTAGCGGCGGCGCGGAACAGCGCGGATTTGCTCCAGGAGGGCGCGCAGGCGGAAGGAATCGCAGGGCTTGGCGCCGAAACGGGCCTCGGCGTACAACTCCGTGAATTCACGGAGCGGGCCGGCGAGTTCGGGCTGCAGACCGGAAGAAGTGGCAAATTCCAGCGGAGTTTGCGTGATGCGACGGGCCAGGCCGCGCTTTTCGAGGAGCCGCAAAAGTTCAGCATAGAGGCGCGAGGCAAGTTGCGGGTTGTTGCGCTCCGTCGGCGCACGACGGACCTGCCAGAAAAGCACCAGCCAGCGCAGCGAAGACCGAATCCAATCGAAGCGCAGCACAATCAAGCCAAACACCAGCGCAATGGGAAACACAATGCTGAGCCGGGGGTGAACGGCTTGCCAGGCCGTCAGTCCGTTCATGCCGCGGCGCTTCATGCGCTCGAATTTCCGGCGCGCCAAACCGGCCCAATCCGTGGAATTCTGCCGGACGCTTTTCGCCAGTTGGATCTGATGCGAGAAATCGTAGTTGATGATCCACTCGTTCCAGTTGAGCTGAAACCAGTCGACGTACAAACCCAGCCGGGAAAGCAACCCGGTGGCGTCTCCCGCGCTGGGCGGCGTGGGGTCGAAGGCCACCCAGCCGGAACCCGGGAAGTACGCTTCCACCCAACTGTGCGCGTCACTGGCGCGGACGATGTAGTCGCCGGCGACGTCGTTGAATTCGCCCGGGAGGAAGCCGTTCACTTCGCGCGAGGGAATGCCGAGTGTGCGCAGCATGATGGCCATTGCGGAAGCGAAGTACTCGCAGTGGCCCGCGCGGGTCTCAAAGAGAAAGTGAGCGAGGGGATCGTCGCCGGCCTTGCCCGTCAAGTTCAGCGTGTAAGTGAAATTGTCGCGCAAGTAGCTTTCCATGGTCACGGCCTTGTCGAATGGATTGCCCGACGAAGCGGTGATCTTCCTGGCAAGTTCCGGAATGCGTTTATCGAGTGCGGGGGGAAGCTGGAGGTAAGTGTTGAGAATCTCATGGGGATAACTGAAGCCGGCGGTGCGGGCGCGCACGGGCCGCGGCTGCGGAAGAACGGAAACGCCGTCGTAGCGGATCTGCCCGAAACTATGCGAAGCATTGAATACCGACCCCGTGGAATCCAGGGCCAACGAACTGCCGCGGACGGAAGCGTAGTAGGTGTTCGCTCCAGCGAAAAAATTGCCTCGCAACTTGACCACCTGAGCGGGCGCGAACACCGCATCACTGGCGATAGGCTGCAGCAGGACGGTGAATTCGAGTGTCACGGCCGGAGGCGCTTCAAAGTCTTTGCGGCTGGAAAGAATGATCCAGCCATCCGGCATGGGCGATTGTATTGGCCGGTTCGATTCATCGTTCGTCCACCGTTTGCCGTCAAAATTGCTCAAGGCGATGCCGCGCCAGCGCAGCATCGAATAATTGACCGGTGAGCCGGTGCGCACGCGCATGACGACGGAGGTACTCTGCTTGATTTCGCCAATCTGGCCGAGCTCGACGTTGTCCGTGAAGCCGCTCATGAGCGAGGGCTGAAAGCCACTCCGCGCCAGGTAGCCCGCGCTGAAACGCGGGAAGAAAAAGAACAATAGCGAGCCGAACGCGACGCCGCCAATCGCCACGCTGAGCACGGCGAGCGCCAGGGCACGATGGAAGCGGCGTTCGGTTTCCGAACGCGCCTGCAGAGGCGGGAAAACTGCCCCTGCGGCGCCGCGTCGAATTTCCAGACCGACAAAGGTAGCCACCCCAAAGAGCAAGAAAGCCAGGAAGAAGGCCAGGAAGTAAGTATCTATAGTGAAGACGGCGGCGGCCAGCATCGCGGCAAAAGCCAGCATGGCCAGGAAGACGGCATCGCGATCCGTCACGGCGCTATAGAGCCGCAGGACGGTGACGAACAGCAGAAAGTGGACGGCGGCGAGCAGCGCGGCATAGATCGTGGGATTGCCCGTACCCTCGGCAAGCGAGCGGGAATAAAACAGCATGTCCACAGGGACAACCGGGACATAGGCGAGAACCAATCGCGTGGCCGTGCGTTGCCGCAATTCCGCAGGGTAGCCGCGCCACCAGCGGATGCCCTTGTAGAGAATCGCCAGCGGCGCTGCAATGCTGCTGATGGCATCGAGCTTGCCGGTGGCGGCAAGCGCCAAAACGCCCGAGAGCACAAGGAAAAAGAGGGCCGTGCGATAGAAACGATCGGCCGGGAGCGAACTGCCAGGAGATGCGATGGAAGAAGCCATGGTGCAGCTTCAAGAATAGCATCGGGGAGCCATAGACGGATGGCATGGGAACGTAAGGATTACCGCGAGCAGGGAACTGATATCAGGAATCAGATATCAACGATCAGATATCAGTTATCAGGAAGCAGGCCTCGGCCTGGACCAAGAGGTAGCTGCATTACGACTGCAATGCGGCACGGGCGATTTTGCGCGTCAGGTTGGAGATAGGAACGGAGGAGAGACCGGAAAGCGGCAGCACTTTTGCCCCGTGGAGCTGCGGAAGCTTCTTCAGATTAATCCGGAATGGCTGCAACGTGATCGAGCGGTAGGTGACCGCATGGCGGAGTTTGGGCAGTCGCTCGAATGTTACAGATAATCTCCGGCCCCGCAGCAGCGATTCCTCAAGGTAATCGCGCAATTCGAGAGCGGCACTGCGGCGAACCGCCACCACTGTTGGAAAGTGCCACATGCGAGAAACAATCGCGCCCACATCGGCTTTGTGCCCCGGGCCGGCCTTCGGCTTTGGCGGAGGAAGGAGCAGCGTGCGGCTCTGGGGATCCAGTAGGACGGCCGCGGCGAGCTGGAGTTCCACCATGGCGCGCTTCTTGCGTTTTTCCGGGATGGTGTCCGCGAGGTCCAGCTTGCGAGCCTGGCAAAATTCGCTGGCCGGGCAGAGAAGGCACTGCGGCGACTTGGGCGTGCAGAGAATTGCGCCAAGCTCCATCATGGCCTGATTCCAATCGCCAGGCGCGCTCGGCGCAAGCAGCGCCTCGGCGCTTTTCTGGAGTTCCTGCCAGCGTTTACCCGCCCGCAGATCACCGCGGATCGCCTGTAAGCGGGCCAGGACGCGGGCAACGTTGCCATCGAGTACGGCGAGCGTCTGGCCATGAGCAATGCTGAGGATGGCCGCGGCGGTGTACTTGCCGATACCGGGGAGAGCGAGGGCCTCCACTTCCGTGGCAGGAAAAGCACCGCGGTGGAGAGCCACGATTTGTTGCGCGGCCTTTTGCAGATTGCGCGCGCGCGAATAGTAGCCCAGGCCGGACCAGAGGCGGAGAACTTCTTCCTGTGGGGCTTCGGCGAGGGCCTGCACATCGGGGAAACGCTCGAGGAAGCGCTCGTAATAAGGAGTGGCGGCGGCTACACGCGTTTGCTGCAGCATGATTTCCGAGAGCCAGATGCGATACGGGTCTTTCGAGCGGCGCCAGGGAAGATCGCGCTGGAATTGCGCGAACCACGCAAGAAGACGTTTGCGGAAGCGGGTGAGTGCGGGTCCGGTGAGCATCGGCGCGACCAGTTTCGCATAAAACACCGCCGGGCGAGCCGGCGGATCGGTCTTACGAGAACTCGGGGCAAGAACCCGCGAATCTCAAGAGGAGGGGTCTTCGGCGAAAACGACGTAGCAGGAATTCCAGATGTCGGCGGGAATGGAGCCGCGGGGCTGCGAAGTAACCACAATTTTGGAAGAATCGGGATTCGCTGCCAGTTGAGAGAGCAGATCGTGACCCGGCGCCGGCGCGATAGGCTGCACGAGCGCCAAGTGGCGCAAGACAGCGAAAATATTCTCGGTGGCGGGGGCCAGGGGAACCTCCGCGCGGACACTGCGGAATTCGAGTTGCGCGTTGCGTTCGTGAAAACTCCAGGCAATGGCGGCACACAAACTCACGGCGCGCTCGAAGCGTTCCTTTTCGTTCGCAGAAGAATCGGGCTGCGCCGCCGGACTATAAGAATCGAAAACCAGCAGGATGCGGTAGTCGTCCTCGCGGGCGAATTCGCGGACCATCAGGACGCCGGTGCGCGCGGAAGCCTTCCAGTGGACATGGCGGGCGCTGTCGTTTGGCAGATAGTCGCGCAGGGCGTAAAGATCCTGGCCGCGGCCTTTCGACAGACTTTCCACGGCTCCTTGAATGCCGGGCAGAACTTCCAGGAATTCCGGCGTGGCTTCCACAGAGGGATAGACCAGTGCCTCCGTGGCGAGATCGATGCGCCGGGCTTTCTGCAGAAAACCAAAGGGAAAACGGGTGACGATGCGAAACGCTTCCTGGCGATAGACGCCGCGCTGGGAGAAGAGCATTGGCACGCTCTGCCGAGAGGAGGCCTTCCGGGGAAGATACGGAAAGTAGACAGGAGTTTCCAGCAGCGCGGCCGCGGGCCCGCCCTTTTTCTTCACCCCTTCCACGCGAAGAGAAAACGAGGGCAGCGTGAGCTTTTCATTCTGGAGTTCGACGGCGCCGCGCACCAGTTGGCCTGCGAAGATGTGCTCCGGCAGGTTCAGGCGCATGTCCACACCAATCAGCGTGATGGAGGAAAGAATGCCGGACATTAGGATGCTGGCGATCAGGCAAGCGAGGACGAGGAAGAGAAGGTTGTTGCCCGTATTGATGGCCGCAAGGGCGACCAGGACGATCACCACGATGTAGATCCAGCCCTCCCGCGTAACACGGTACTCCATGCGGTAGCCGAACCAGCGCAGCGGCGTGCGTTTGGCCAGGACGGGAACCAACGTGACGGACACCCAGGCGGCCACCACGAGTGCGGTGATCGCGGAAGCGCTGGCCAGAAACAGGTTGCCAAGTTGCGCGGCGGCGCCGGAATAGAGAGCGAGAATCAGCGCGACGCTGAGAGCCGCCATGGAAAGAAAAAAGGCGCGGACCGCGGGGCGATCCGATTTGGCAGCGAGGTTGGCGAATGTGGACGAAAGAGAGGGCATGTCGGTGATGCCAGAACTCGGCGGCCGGCAATCGGAAATCGGGAGCCATAAATCACGAATTCTAGCGCTTTGCGGCGCTACAAGGGCACGCGCACCGACTCGACGATTTCGCGCAAAACATTTTCCGTAGTCTCCGATTTTTTCTGCAACGACGCGTGGCGCGCACTGGCAACCACGCGATGCGCGAACACGGGAACGGCCAGTTGCTTGAAGTCGTCGGGCAGGCAGAAATCGCGGCTATCGAGAAACGCCCGCGCCTGCGCCGCACGTTGCAACATTAGCGTGCCACGAGGGCTGACCCCCAGGGCGAGCTGGTCCGATTTGCGCGTGCGGTTGACGATTTCCAGGGCGTAATCGTGGAGGCTGGAGTCCACGCGCACGCGCATCACGGTCTCCTGCATGGAGAGAACGTCGGCGACATCGGCCACCGGCTCCATGGCAATAACGGGATCGTCGCTGGCGCGGCTACGCAGAATCTGGCGCTCGGTTTCGTGCGAAGGATAGCCCATTTTCACGCGCATCAGGAAGCGGTCAAGCTGCGATTCGGGAAGCGGGTAGGTGCCGTGATGCTCGACGGGGTTTTGCGTGGCGATCACCAGAAACGGTTGCGGCAGCGGCATCGTGCGTCCATCGACGGTAACCTGCGCCTCGTTCATCGCTTCCAGCAGAGCGGATTGCGTGCGCGGCGTGGTGCGGTTGATTTCATCGGCCAGAACGATGTTGGCAAAAATCGGGCCGTGGCGGAATTCGAATTCGCGCGATTCGGGATTGTAGACGCTGACGCCAAGGACGTCGCTGGGCAGCAAATCGGAAGTGAACTGGATGCGCTGGAAGGTGCAATGAAAGGATTTGGCAAGCGCCTGCGCGAGCGTGGTTTTGCCCACGCCGGGGACGTCTTCGATCAGCAGGTGGCCGCGCGCCAGCAGGGTAACCAAGGCAAGCTGGATCACATCTTCCTTGCCGAAAATAGCGCGCGCAATGGAGCGCTGCAGTTGCGTGACGATTTGAGAGGTGGCCGTCGGCATTGGTTGAAAACCCTTACTCTTCCTGTTACAAATAGATGCTGGGACGCGCGGGCGGTTGGCGCGAACGCAACACCCTCTACGATTCGACGGGCGCCCATTCCAGGGGTTACCCGTTATATGATGACCCGTTCCAGAACGGGCGATTAGCTCAGCGGTTAGAGCGCTCGCCTCACACGCGAGAGGTCAAAGGTTCAAATCCTTTATCGCCCACCACTCCCTCTCAGTCTCTCATTATTTGGCAAATATCTAAACCAAAGAGCGATTTACTGTGTTTAAAAACTCATTTTCAACGGGCGGATTTGTGAATCGACAGGCCGGTGTTTTGCCCCAGGCAGGGTGGCCTTGTATAGTGGCGGCATGCGAGCTTTTTTGCGCACCATTGAGTTTCTGAGCTTGAGCCTGTGGCTGGGGGCGGACGCGTTCCTGAGCTTCGTTGTGGCGCCGGGAGCGTTCTCAGTTCTGGGGAATCGCGATGCCGCCGCAATGATGGTGGGATTTTCGCTCACGCGGCTGCATTTTGCCGGAGTTTTCCTGGGACTGATTTTTCTGGTGGCGCGGCTAGTGAGAACCCAGAGCTTCGCCAGTTTCACGGCGCCGGCGGCTCTCTGCGTGGTATTGGTGGTGGCGCTGACGGCGGCGTCACAATTCACGGTCAGCAATCGCATGGAAAACTTGAAAAAAGAAATGGTGTCGGTGCAGAACACGCCGGAAAATGACCCGCGCCGCCTGGAATTCAACCGGTTGCACCACGCTTCCGTGCGCTACGAGGGCGCCGTCCTGCTGCTGGGTCTTGCGGCGATGGTTCTCCTGGTCCGCGAAGTTTCCACGAAGGCATAAGACGATCATTTTCGTTTCGTTTTGCGGGGCGCGCGTTGTTTCTTGCGGCGCACGGGGCGGGGCCGGATTTTATTGGTGACTTTGTAACCGGCGCGTTCAAAAGCACGCCACATATACCAACTGGCGATGGTGCGGAATGGGCGCCAGCGTTCGCCAAATTTCAGGAGTTCCTTCGGCTTGGGCATGTATTTCTTGCCATAGGCCACGGACCAACCCTTCTTCACGCCAAGATCGTGAATGGGCAGCACATCCGGCCGGCCCAAGCGGAATATCAGGAACATCTCCACGGTCCACGCGCCAATCCCGCGCACGGAGACCAACCGCTCGACGAGTTCCTCGTCGGACATGTTCACCGCCTCATCGTGCGACGGCACGACGCCAGCGAGAGTCTTTCGCGCAAGGTCGCGCATCGCCTCCACCTTTGCGCCTGAAAGTCCGGCTTTGCGCAGCGTGGGCTTGCGAAATTTCAGGATTTCCTCGGGAGTGGGAACGCCGCCGGTCGCGCTCAGCGCCTTGATGCGCCCGAAAATGGTGGCGGCGGCTTTGCCCGAAATGGATTGGTAGGCGATGGATTCGAGGAGAACTTCGTAGGGAGATTGCGCGTCGGCGACGTCAATCTGAAAGGGCATGGTTTCGGCGATAAGGCGTTTCAAACATTCATCGCGTTCCGACAGATGGCGGATCGCCTCGGCAAGGTCGAAAGCGAGATTCGTGGGCGGCGTGTTGATGGTCATGGCGGTTCAAAAACATAGCACAGAGGGATTGAGTTGGTTAGCGCGAATTACGGCCACAACCAGCCATGCCGCAAGGAAATCAGGCCTTATCACCGTCGTGTGCTAAAATTCAGGGTTTATGCAAACAGGAATTATTGGACTACCACAGGTTGGAAAGACCACGCTGTTCCGGATATTGACCAGAGCGCACGTGGACGCCAAGGGCGGGCAAGCCACGCATGTCGGCGTAGCCAAGGTGCCGGAGCCGCGGCTGGTGGAACTGGCGAAACTTTATAATCCCAAGAAAATCACCTATGCGACGGTCCAATATGTGGACCTGGCAGGCGTGCAGAAGGAACGCATGCGCGAAAGTTTGGCTTCGCTGCGGGACGTTGATGCCATCGCCCACGTGATCCGCGTGTTTGACGATCCCAGCGTGCCGCACTCCGAGGGAACCATCGACCCGCTGCGCGATGTGACGAACCTCGATCTGGAATTGATCCTCTCCGATCATGAGCAGGTCACACGCCGCCTCGAACGCGTGGACAAAGACCTGAAAAAGAAAAAGGATCCCGCGTTGGAATGGGAGAAAGCGGTGCTCGAGAAATGCAAAGCGCATCTCGAAGCCGAAAAGCCACTCCGCGAACTGGAATTGACGCCCGAGGAACGCAAGCCGATTAGCGGCTTTCTGTTCCTGTCGCAGCGGCCGATGCTGTATGTCCTGAATCTGGGCGATGACGAAGCCGCCGAGATGGACAAGGCCGTCGAAAAGCACAAACTGGCGGCGCTGCAAGGCCGGCCAAACACCGCGGTGGTAGCGGTCTGCGGAAGATTGGAAGCCGAGCTCGCGGAGATGGAGGAGAAAGAAGCGGCGGAGCTCCTTGCTTCCTATGGGTTGAAGGAGCCGGGCCTTAACCGCCTGATTCACGCAACCTACGATTTGATGGGTCTCCTTTCCTTTTTCACTGGGGGTGAGCCCGAAGTGCGCGCCTGGACGATCCGCAAAGGCTCCACGGCCGTGAAGGCCGCGGGCGAAATCCACAGTGACATCGAGAAGGGTTTCATTCGCGCGGAAGTGGTGCGTTGCGAAGACTTGCTGGCCGCTGGCAACATTCACACCGCGAAAGAAAAAGGGCAAGTGCGCTTGGAAGGAAAAGAGTACATTGTGCAGGAAGGGGATGTGATTCTCTTCCGCCATAGCGGCTGAGATAGTACTCAGTCATCAGTTCTCAGTTTTCAGTTTGGGACCCCTGTGAAGTTCAGGTGATGGAGTGACGACAGCGCCTTGATTCGGCCCGGTTTATGAGGTACCTGGTTTGTGTCTTGGGTGCAATTGTAAGGCGATTTGGTCTCGATCTGGGTCTCCATGCCGATTTGCTGAGATTTCAAGTCTTACTGAATACTGAAAACTGACGACTGATAACTGATTGTTTCCATGGTCCACGAACTGCCATTTCGCATTGCGCTGGCGGCGGTGCTGGGGCTGGTGGCCGCCGGAGGTAATCTCCTCGGCGGGTACTTCGTGGTGTACCGCGAGTGGCCGCGCCGCTACCTGCAATATTTTCTGGCGCTCGGCGCGGGCTACATGCTCTCCGTGGCGCTTGTCGAAGTGATCCCGGAGTCGATACGCCTGGCCGGAGAGCAAGCACTGCTCTTCGTACTGATCGGATTTTTCCTGGTACACCTGTTCGAGCACACCATCGCGCCGCACTTTCACTTTGGCGAAGAAACGCACACGGAAGAGATGCACCACCACCATGCACGAAGTACGGTGCTGCTCGGCCTGGCGATCCACACATTTTTCGATGGCGTGGCGATTGCCGCGGGCTTCCTGGTTTCCACTTGGCTGGGCATGGTCATTTTCATGGCGGTGTTCCTTCACAAGCTGCCGGAAGGATTCACGGTGGCTTCCGTTGTACTCGCCAGCGGCCAAGGTAAGCGCCGCGCGGTGCAAGCCGCGGGGCTTTTGGGCGCCGCAACGCTGGCCGGTGTGCTGCTGACGAGCCAATTGCGAGGCCAGCTCAAGTATGCCTTGCCGCTTTCGGGAGGAGTAACGCTCTACGTTGCGGCCACGGACCTGCTGCCGGAGGTGAACCGCGAGCCCGGCTGGCGGATGGCCTTGCTGGTTTTTGTAGGTGTAGCTACGCTATTGATTCTAAGGGCGTTGTTTCACGTCTGAAAAGGGGTAGCGAGGGCCCGTGCCTTCCTCGCCGCACGTGGCGTAACTGCAACTTTTTGAAGACAAACGGGTTTGTTAGAGTGTGGCGGCTATGGTCAGAACCGACGTCCAACTTATGTTGGATGTGAAAGCCGGCGACGGAGCTTCCTTTGAGCTTCTGTTGCAGCGCTATCGCACGCCACTGGTCAACTTCCTGTTCCGGATGGTTCGCAACCGCGAGCAGGCGGAGGACCTGGCGCAGGAAGTGTTCCTGCGGGTGTACCGCGCGCGGGAAGATTACGTGCCCAGCGCGAAATTCACCACCTGGCTCTTCCGGATCGCCACGAACCTGGCGCTGAATTCGGTGCGGGACAACCGCTACCAGAAGCTGGAAGTTTCGATCGATGCGCCTGTGACGGTGGACGCCGAAGATGGCGACGAGCGGCCGCTGGATGTTGCGGAGATGCACCCCAATATCGAGCAGCATCTCGTCGAGGATGTGCGGGTGAAAATGATTCGCCATGCCATCAACAAGCTCCCGGAAAAGCAGCGCGCGGCGGTGCTGCTGCACAAATACCAGGAGCTGGATTACACGGAGATCGCCAAGATTCTCAGATGCTCGGAGAGCGCGTTAAAATCGCTGCTGTTCCGGGCTTATGAGGCGCTGCGAGTGGAACTAGCCCCGCTGGTGGCGCACCAGGCAAGGCACTAGGGTAGGGAAAGAAGGCAGTTATGAGTTGCGAAAAAATGGCAGGCCGCATCCTGGGATACCTCGATGGGCGGCTGAATGAGAGCGAGCGGCTGGAAGCAGAGAAGCATCTGGCGGCCTGCGCCGCATGCCGTCTGCGCGTTAATGAATTTCGCGCCGTGTCCGGTTTGCTGGACGAACTTCCCGTGATCGAGCCCTCGCCGGAATTCGATGTGCGTGTGCACGCGCGCGTGGCGGCAGAACCCGTGAAGGAAAGCTGGTGGGCCTGGCTGAGAGTTTCGCCGCGGGTGGCCTTTGCGGCTTCGATGCTGTTGCTGGCGGCGATCTGGATGGGCTACTACCAGCGGCCCCAACAAGTGCAATTGCCTTGGAGCGATCCGGTGGAAGCGGATGCGCAGATGATGCAGGATCTGCCGGTTCTCGAGGATCACGACGTGCTCTCGAATTTCGAGCCGCTGAAGGATTTGCCGGGACCTGCGGACGACGATTCGGATAACACGCAACAGCAGATGTAGTTGGGAAAGGCAGCGAGACTCGGCAGCAAGAAGATGCGGAAGAAGATCCAATTCGGTGTGGTGGTGCTCGCGGCAGTAACGATCGTCGCGGTGCCGGGGAGTGGCTGGGCGCAGAAGCCGCAGGGCGCGGGCAATCCCGCTCCACACGCGGACCGTCCGCCGCAGCACCAGGCGCAGCCGAAAGCGCAGGCGTCGCGGCCGCATCAACAGAATCCGAATGCAAACCGTCCGCCGGCGAATCCCAATCGCGCGCCCCAGAATCTGAATCGCCCCGCCGATCGGCCGCCGCAAACCCATGCGGGCCCGCAGGGGAATTTCAATAATGGAGCGCGTCCCGGTTATGGAGCGCGACCCAACCTTACGCCTAGGCAGCAACTGGGTGTCGGCGCGGCGCGCCCGTGGGTGGATCGCATGCGCGACCTCTCGCCGGGACAGCGCGAAAACGTCCTGCAGAACAGCCGCGCCTTTCAGAACCTTTCTCCGGAGCAGCAGAACAAGATCCGCCAGCAATTCAACCAGTGGGACCGCATGACGCCGCAACAGCAGGCCGATCAGAGAATAAAAGAAGATACCTGGCGGCGGATGACACAACCGCAGCGCGACCACATCAAGAACGATATTTTACCGAAGTGGAAGCAAATGCCATGGGACCGGCAACAGTTGATGAAACAGAAATTGGGCGTTCTGCAGAACATGCCGGAATCGGCGCGCAATCAGCGGCTGAACGATCCGAACTTCACGAAAGGAATGAGCGACGACGAGAAATCCATGCTGCATGATCTGAGCCACACCCACGTCGGCGGCGCCCCCGAACCGCCCGGCGAATAACCCAAGTTCTCAGTCTTCAGTTCTCAGTTGTGACCTCAAGGGATATCCATGCTCTTCTTGCGCGCTACCGAGCGAGATCTCTCGATGAAAAAGCCACGAGGCTCTCAATTGACCGATTGCGCCATGCTTGCGCCACAAGTCCCTGATCCAACCGCCCCAATGGATTTCCGCTGTCATGTCGCGTTGGAGCAAACCAACCGAATACAATAATGGCTCCAGCTGTGCCGCTGCCGTGCACGGGTCACGAATCACGAGCCACGAACCTGCCACGCCGCGACCTTATTCCAAGTAAAATCATCCAAGGGAAAGGAGAGTCCCATTCTCGAATTGTCCACACGATTCCGCGCGCTCAAGCATCGCAACTTTCAGCTTTTCATCATCGGGCAATTGATTTCGCTGATCGGCACCTGGATGCAGAATTTGGCTCAGCAGTGGCTCGTCTATCGCCTGACCCATTCCGTCCTGCTTCTGGGTATCTTCGCCTTCGCCAGCCAGGCGCCCATGCTTTTTCTCGCCTGGATGGGTGGCTATGTCGGCGATCGCTACAACCGGCACCGCGGCGTGATCGTGACGCAATCCTGTTCCATGATCCTGGCGTTTGTGTTGGCGGCGCTGACGCTCACGCATGTCATCCGGGTGTGGCACCTGCTCGTGATTGCGCTCCTTGTCGGCATCGTGAATGCCTTCGATGTCCCCATCCGCCAGTCCTTCTTCGTGCACATGGTGGGGCAGGAGGATTTGCCGAATGCCATTGCGTTGAACTCCTCCATCTTCAACGGCGCGCGAGTGGTGGGGCCGGCCATCGCGGGGTTTACCATCCTCCTGGTAGGCGAAGGCTGGTGCTTCTTCCTGAACGGCCTTAGCTTCGTGGCAGTGATTGTGGCGTTGCTGATGATGCGCATCCCGAGAGGTGAAGCGAAACGCACCCAGGAATCACCCTGGCGCAACTTCACCCAGGGATTCCGCTTTGCGATGAACGATCTGCCAATCCGCTCCGCGCTGCTTCTGCTGAGCGTGCTGAGCTTGTTTGGCCTGCAATACTCCGTCTTCCTGCCAATCTATGCGCACGACATCCTGCATGGAGGCGTGGAGACTCAGGGACTATTGATGACCGCAGCAGGGGTTGGCGCGGTGTTGGGCGCGCTGCAGTTCGCCGCGCGCACGCATTACAAAGGGCTGGCGCCGGTGATCGGAGTCACTTGCGCAACGTGCGCGGTGGCACTGATCATTTTTTCGCAGGCGCGCGTGTTCTGGTTGTGCGCGGCGGTGCTGTTTGTCATGGGGTTTGCCGCCACCACGCAGATGGCCGCGACGAACACCATCCTTCAGGAACGCGTGCCGGACCATATGCGCAGCCGCCTGATGGCCGTGTACGCCACCATGTTCATGGGCGTGTCACCCATCGGCGCGCTGATCGCCGGTGGCGTGGCGAAACATGTGGGAACGCCAAACACGGTTCTTCTTTTTGGCCTACTTGTGCTAAGCGGATGCGTTGTGTTTATTACTCGCGTGGCTATGAAGCTGAACAAGTCAGGGCCCACTCCGGCCTTAACGTAGTTCTGGCTTGCGCATATCGTCTGCGGTGCTTCTTGCGATTCAGTGTCCGGGCCGCAAATCAAATATCAATGGCGTGTTGCTCGTGCAATAGCCCGAGGTAACCGAGAAGATCCCCGGTAATGCGTTGCGGCTCCGCTTTTGCATATAGCGCGTGCAGTTTCTCCGCAATCTGCTGGACGGTGTGCTTGCCGTCGCACAACTGCACAATCTCCAGGCTTGGGCCGCTGAGCCGGATCTCGCCTCCAGCCGCCAGCAGCAGCATCCGTGGCTGCTGGTTCTTCTCGTTCAGGCGAACCCCGGGTGCAAGCCGCGGTGTGGCCGTCAATTCAGGTTTCATCTTGAGTCCTTCCCGGCAGGCAGCGCGCCCACAGGTGGCCAGCCAGGTTTCCCATATACAAAAATAGCACGCCAAGACGCGGTTAAAGGCCGAGCTGTTGAGGGCAGGGAAATGCGGCGGGGGAACGAGAGCGGGAAGGGCACTACTAGCCATGGGGACGGAAATTTGCATGGGCATACAGGCTGTGGTAGGGCGAAAAACAGTTTCTCCACCACATTAAATTCCACAAATTTTGCACACTTTGCGCGGATTTCCCTTGACATGGCCCAGAAACCGCATAAGCTGTGGAGAAAAGTGGGGAAAAGTGGTGAGCAGGGGCAGGATGTAGGCCGTCTTAGAGGGCAGTGGTCATTTTGGGCAAGCTGATCCTCCAACAAACTGGGTCTCATGAAACTACGGGGCAATTGTCAGGCGAAGGTAGATGAGAAGGGTCGTTTGAAGATACCCGCCGTGTTCCTGGACGCACTCAAGGAATATGGGAACCAGTTTTACATCACTAGCGCGACTGGTGAGACCGCCCGAATTTACCCCATGAAGGTTTGGGGCGAGATCGAGGACAAGCTGGGCAAGACCTCGAGCACGAATAAGGCCAAGCGCAAGTTCTTGATGCGGACGAGCTATTACGGGCAGGTTGTTGAACTGGATGGGCAGGGCAGGGTTCTTGTACCTGCGGTATTGAGGGAGTCGGCGCAGGTGAAGGGCGAGGTGGATGTGCTGGGCGCTCTCGATTACCTGGAAGTGATGAACCACACGCGGGTTCTGGATCAGTTGAAGAACGAGCCCTATACCGACGAGGACGACAAGGCTTTGGAAGATTTGGGCATTTGAGCGGGAAGTGGCGAGTGGCCCTTCGGCGAAGCTCAGGGCAAGCGAATGGCGAGTGGCGGAAAAAAAGAGCAGCGCCACACACGCCGGTCATGTTGGAAGAGGTGCTGGAATGGCTGCGCATCAAGCCAGACGGAATCTACGTGGACGCCACGCTGGGAGCCGGCGGGCACTCGGCGGCCATCGCAGCCCGGTTGTCGTCCGGCCGCTTGATCAGCCTGGACCGGGACGCACAGGCGCTGGCGATCGCGCGGGAGCGCCTGAAAGAGTTTGCGAGCCGGGTGACCTTCGTTCACTCCGCCTTCTCGAGGATTGCGGAGGCCGTACAAGGGTTGGGGATAGCGAAGGTGGACGGGGTCTTGGCCGACTTGGGAGTTTCGAGCATGCAGCTTGACCAGCCGGAACGCGGTTTTTCGTTCCGGGAGGCGGGGCCTTTGGACATGCGCATGAGCAGCGGGGAGCTGGTGGAAGACGCGCGGACCGCTGATGAGATTGTGAATCGCTGGCCGGAGAAGGAAGTGGCCGACCTGCTCTACCGCGAGGCGGAAGAGCGCGATTCCAGGAGGATCGCCAGGGCCATCGTACGAGCGCGGCCCATCAGGGATACCGCGCACCTGGCAACGGTTGTGGCAGGCGTTCGGAAGCAATGGGGAAGGCAGAAACTGCATCCCGCGACAAAAACGTTTCTGGCGCTGCGGATAGCGGTGAATCGAGAGTTGGAGGAACTCGGGCAGTTTCTTTCCCGGACCCCTGCCACTTTGAATTCTGGCGGACGCTGGGTGGTATTGACCTACCACTCGCGGGAAGACCGCCCAGTGAAGCACGCGTTCCAGGAAGCGGATAAAGCCGGAACGCTGAAGGTGCTCACCAAACACGTGATTGTGCCCCGCCCGGAAGAGCAGGCGGCGAACCCGAGATCGCGAAGCGCGAAACTCCGGTGCGCGGAGAAGGTGTGACCATGGTGGGAAAGAACAAGCCGGCGATGGTGGAGTTTCACACGGTGAAGCGCATCGACAATACGCGCCTGGTGCGCCACGTCGAACCGGTCAAGATGCGCAATCTCTACAAGACGGCAGCACTGGGCGCCGTCGTTGCCGTTTGCTGCATGCTATACGTCTACCAGCACTTCCGCTGCATTGACCTGAGTTTTCAGCTTGAGGAACTCCGCGCCAGACAGGAACAGTCCCTGGCGTTGAACGGAGCGCTCAAGCTGGAAGTCGCGACGTTGCGCGATCCGCAGCGTATCGACTTGCTGGCACGGCATGAATTGGGATTGACCGAACCCACCCCGGCGCAAGTGCGCGAGTACACGGCTTTCGACGGCGCGGAAGTGGCTGCCGTGCACTATGTGCGGCCGAATCGCGCGCCCTGACTTCTCGTGCGCCAGCATAGCGAACGCCGCACTTGTCCGACTTCCGAAACACCTTTGGATTCCGTCCAGAGTGCGAGCCGATATCAGGAGCCATGCAGCAGGATAGAGTTCATGTCCGTTTACTGATACTTGCCGGCGTGGCCCTCCTCTGGACGACCGCGGTCTTCGGCCGCGTTGCCTACCTGCAGCTTTTCCGTCACGGCGAGTACCTGGCCCGCGCATCGCGGCAGCAGCGGCGCATCCTCGATATCACGCCCAAACGCGGCGCGATCTATGACCGCAACATGAACGCGCTGGCGATGAGCCTGCCTGTACAGTCGGCGTTTGCCGTGCCCTCCGAAGTCAAGGACGTGGCCATGGCCTCGCGACTCCTCTCTGGCGTCCTGGCAATTCCGCAAGAGGTGATTCGCCAGAAGCTGGAAGGCGGCGGCACCTTCGTCTGGATTCAGCGTAAACTCCCGCCGGAAAAAGCGGAAGCCGTGAAGTCCTTAAATCTGAAGGGCTTCTATTTCCAGGAAGAGAATCAGCGCTACTACCCGAAACGGGAGCTGGGCGCGCATGTTGTGGGATTTGTTGACGTGGACGAGAAGGGGCTTGGCGGAATCGAGCACGAGTTCGACAACGTAATCCGGGGCCAGGGCGAAAAGATCGTGGTGATGGCCGACGCCAAGCAACGCTGGTTTGACGGTGGGGAAGCGCAGCGCGAGCGTGGTACCAGTGTTGTGCTGACCCTCGATGAGAAAGTGCAGTACATCGCCGAACGCGAGCTGGCGGCAGCGATTGGGAAGACTCACGCGATCGCCGGCACTGTCATCGTGCAGGACCCGAATACCGGGGCGCTCCTGGCATTGGCCAATTGGCCTAAATTCAATCCCAATGCGGCCGCGGATGCTCCCGCGGAAGCGCGCATGAACCGCGCCATCAGCGCGATTTATGAGCCCGGCTCGACCTTCAAGCTGGTGACACTCGCCGCGGCCTTCGACCAGAATCTGACGCGGCCCGACGAGGTGTTCGATTGCGAGAACGGTTCGCTGGTGGTGGGCGGGCGCCGCATTCACGATCATAAGGCGTACGGAATGCTCACGGTTTCCGAAATCCTGGCGGATTCCAGCGACGTGGGAGCAATGAAGATTGCCCTGCGATTGGGCGCGCCGAAATTTTACGACTACATCCGCGCCTTCGGCTTTGGCACGCCGACGGGCGTGGACTTGCCTGGGGAAAGCCGCGGTTTGCTGGAGCGCCTGCAACACTGGGTACCGTCTTCCATCGGCGCAATTTCCATGGGGCAGGAAGTGGGCGTAACGCCTCTGCAAATGGTTACAGCCGTTTCGGCAGTGGCGAATGGCGGCCTGCTCTATAAGCCGCATACCCTTCAACAAATGATACGCGGCGAACAGATTCTGCCGCTGGATGGTCCATCAGCGCCTGCGGAGCCGCGCCGCGTGATTCGTCCGGAAACAGCGGCGACGCTACGGCACCTGATGGAAGGCGTGATCCTGGATGGAACGGGGAAAACCGCGCGGCTCGACGGTTGGACCGCCGGGGGCAAGACGGGCACGGCCCAGAAAATTGATCCGGCGACGGGGCGCTACTCCCGCACTAATGTGATTGCGTCATTCACCGGATTTGCCCCGATCAACAATCCGGCGGTCACGATTCTGATTTCCCTCGATTCCCCCGAGGGATTGCCACACGGCGGTGGAGATGTGGCGGCGCCTGCATTCAAGCGGATAGCGGAGCAAGTCTTGCCGTACCTGGATGTGCCGCGTGATGTGCCCGTAAGCCCGCGCCTTGTGCAGGCGGCCTATCGCCAAGGGGCGAGCGCGGAGAGCGAGTCGCTCGATGATCTGGCTCCCGTGGATTTCAATGCCCAAGCGGAAGCCACAAACGAAGGGTCAAAGGATTCGTCCGCCAAAAGCCCCGAGCCAAGTTTGCCGGAAGTGACGGTGGCCGTGGACGAGGGCGGCGACATTCCAGTGCCGGACTTTACCGGAAAAACGATGCGCGAAGTAACGGAGGCGTGCTTGCGGCTGGGACTGAACCCGATCCTGCTTGGCAGTCGGCTTGCCTCTCAACAATCACCAGCGGCGGGGTCGCAAGTCCGCCGCGGAAGCAAGGTGACCGTGCAATTTGGCGGCACTCCGGCGCATGCTGGCAATGTGCGCTAGGAAAAGGATTTATCGGGCAAATGAGCAACGGGATTACGGTTGCGGACGAGGCACAGAAGAGTGCCGCCGAGTGGGGCGAGGGCGAACGGAAACACACTGTGGCTGAACAGGCACACCTCATAGGGCCAACACTGGGTTCTGTTTTGGAGGGCGTGAAGCTGCATTCCGCGGTGTCTTCGCCCGATTTGCGCATTCGGCAAATTGCCTGCGACTCGCGCAAGGTGCAGGCCGGAGCCTTGTTTGTGGCGATTCACGGTGTGGCCACCGACGGGAATATTTACGCGAAGGACGCGGCATCGCGCGGGGCCGTTGTGGTGCTGAGTGAAGATCCCGAACCGGCGGAATGGCCACGCAACGTCGCCTGGGTGCAGGTGAGCGAAGCGCGAAAAGCCCTGGCACTGACCGCCGCTAACTTCTTTGGCAAGCCCGCAAGCGCGCTGAAGCTTGTCGGAGTCACCGGAACGAATGGCAAGACCACCACGAGTTCGCTGATCGATTCCATTGTGCGCGCTTCGGGAGCGCAGACCGGCTTGTTCGGCACGATTGCCTATCACACCCCCCGCGGTGAACATCCGGCGCCAAACACCACGCCGGAATCGGTAGACCTGCAAAGTTTCTTTGCGGAGATTCGCGACGCACAGGGCGCCTATGCGGTGATGGAAGCAAGCTCGCACGCGCTGGCATTGGACCGCTTGTGGGGCTGCCACTTTGCCGCGGCTGTTTTCACGAATCTGACGCGCGATCACATCGACTTTCACAAAAACTTCGACAACTACTTTGCGGCCAAGCGGCGGTTGTTTGAGGGCACGGGCGCCGGCGCGCCGGACGTGGCCGTGGTGAACACGGACGACGAGTGGGGCAAGAAACTCCTCGGCCTGAGTCAGAAAACGCTCACCTACGGCCTGCAGAATGGCGCCGACCTGACGACAAAAAAATTCCAGCTCAGCTTCGGCGGGCTGAATTTTGCGGCGCAGACACCCAACGGAAAAATCCAGGTGCAATCGGCGCTGGTTGGCCGCATCAATGTGTACAACATACTGGCGGCCGTGGGCGCGGGCCTCGCGCTGGGTTTTTCCAACGAGATTATCGAAGCCGGCATACGCAATCTGGAAGCCGTCGCGGGCCGGTTCCAGCGCGTGGATCTGGGGCAACCTTTCCTAGTTGTGGTGGACTATGCGCACACGGACGACGCGCTGGAAAATTTGATTCGCACCGCGCGCGAACTCAATCCCAAGGGCCGCATCATCACGCTCTTTGGCTGCGGCGGCTCGCGCGATCGCACCAAACGCCCCATCATGGGAGAACTCTCCGGACGGCTGAGCGATCTTTCGATTCTCACCAGCGACAATCCGCGCCAGGAGGATCCGCTGAAGATCATCAGCGACGTCGTGGTGGGCATGCAGAAGTCCGGCGGGAAATACATGATCGAGCCGGACCGCGGCAAAGCCGTCGCGCTGGCGATTGACGAAGCACAAGCGGGCGATATCGTGCTGCTGGCGGGAAAGGGCCACGAGGACTATCAGGTCTTCGCCGACCACTCCATTCATTTTGACGATCGCGAAGAAGCGCGAAAGGCCTTGCGCGATCGCGGCTATGCCGTGCCCCAGGGTGGCTCAGGATTTGGCACGTAGCGCGCTCGTCTGCCGGCATGGGACGAGGGCCTGCGAGCCATGGAAGCAGCTCGCAGACAAGTCAAAGGAGGAGCCCTCAACCGGTGAGAACGCACAGAGATGTGCTTTACGGACGAGGTGAACACTTCGCCCGAAACCTGGGGGAAGCCAACCTATTGAGGCAACTATGCGGTGGACGCTTACACAAGTGGCTGACGCGGTGGCGGGAAAGCCGGGGAGTGGGCTGGACCCCTTGGCCCGGCTGGCCGGTGTCTCGATTGATTCTCGCAAGCTACGTCCCGGAGAACTTTTCGTTGCCATACACGGTCCGGCTCACGATGGACACGACTATGTGGCCGACGCCTTGGAAAGCGGGGCATTGGCGGCAGTGGTGGCGGGGCCGCTCCTCTCGAAGTATCCGGGGTGGCTGCAGGACCGCTGCATCACCGTTCCCGACACCCTCACGGCGCTGCACCAGTTGGCACGCGCAGTGCGCAAGGATTGGGGCCGCAAAGTCTGCGGAATCACGGGTTCCGTCGGGAAAACTACAACGAAAGAGATCCTGGCGGCACTGCTGGGCGCGAAGTTACGGGTCCTGAAATCCGAGGGCAATTTCAACAACGAGTACGGGTTGCCGCTGACGCTGTTTCGCCTGGAAGAGACGCACGATGTCGCCGTGCTCGAGATGGGAATGTCTTTCCCGGGTGAACTGAAGCGTCTGGCGGCGATTGCGCTGCCGGATGTGGCCATTGAGCTGCGCGTCACTCCGGCACATCTGATGAACTTTTCCTCCGTGGAGGAAATTGCCCTGGCGAAGCGGGAATTGGTCGAAGGGTTGAACGGCCCGCTTTCGCTGGCGGTATTGAACGCCGATGACCCGCGCGTGGCGGCGATGGCTGCCGTCGCTCCGGGCAAGGTGATCTTTTACGGAATCGAAAAGCCCGCCGAGTATCAGGCGGAAGAAATCGAGGATCGCGGGGCGCTGGGCTCCGCGTTCACACTCGTACACAAGGGGAAGCGCACGCGGATTGTGATGTCGCTTCCCGGCCGGCATGTCGTCTTGAATGCGCTCGCGGCCATTGCCGCTGCCAGCGCTTGGGGCCTTGACGCCGCGGAAGCGCAAAAGGTTTTTCCCGGCTTGCGCACGCCTTCGATGCGCGGTGAATTGATCCGCTTTACGAATGGATTTGCTTTGATCAACGACTCTTACAATTCGAGCCCTGCCGCGCTCCAGGCGATGACCAGCCTGTTGGCCGCCACGCCGGGATTTCAGCGGCGCATCCTTGCTGCGGGAGAGATGCGGGAGCTGGGCCCGAGCTCCGCACAGCTTCACCGCGAGGGCGGCACCTTCGCGGCGCGGACCGGCAAAGTGGATTATGTCATTGGAGTTCAGGGCGACGCAGCTCAAATCGTGGAAGGCGCAGTTGCCGCGGGACTTCCGCGCGAGCGCAGCAAATTTTTCGCGTCGCCCGTGGAGGCCGCCAATTTCCTGGTTGATTTCGTGAAGCCGGGCGACGTGTTGCTGGTGAAAGGCTCGCGCACCGTCAAGATGGAGCGCATCGTCGAAGCGCTGCTGGGGCGCTTTGCGCCGGAAGATGCCCGGCCCAATGTGGGTGTGGGTCACTGAGATGCTCTACTACCTCCTCTACCACGTGCTGCAGAAATATTTCAGCCCGCTGAACGTGTTTCGGTACATCACCGTGCGCACGGTCTATGCCAGCTTGACGGCGATGTTCCTGGCGCTGGTGTTCGGGCCGTGGCTGATCCGCAAGCTGCGCGAACTCCAGATCGGACAATACATTCGCGAGGAAGGGCCGGAAGAGCACAAAAAGAAAGCCGGGACGCCGACGATGGGCGGCGTGTTGATTGTCATTTCCACGGCCGTGCCGGTGCTGCTCTGGGCCGATCTCGAGAATCCATTCGTCCTGCTGGCGCTGTTTGCCTTGCTGGCGTTTGCCGCCATCGGGTTTATGGACGACTATGCAAAAGTCGTCAAGCGCCAGAATCTCGGATTGACCGGCAAGCGCAAGCTCACGCTGCAAGTTCTGGTCAGCAGCGTTGTGGGGATCACTCTGCTCGTCTTGTCCACGCACTTTGCCTATTCCACGCAACTGGTGCTGCCGTTCTTCAAGCGCTTGCACCCGGATCTGGTTATTCACGGGCTGTTACATGCGCATCATCTCTGGCCGCTGGCATTTTTGCCGTTTCTGGCGTTTGTGGCGCTGGTGATTACCGGCAGCTCTAATGCCGTGAACCTCACGGATGGGCTCGATGGGTTGGCCATCGGTTGCACGGTGATTGCCGCGGGCGCGCTGACGGTGCTCACCTATGTGAGCAGCAACTCCCGCTGGGCCACCTATCTTGATATCCAGTACATCCCGCGCATCGGCGAGCTCACGGTCTTTTGCGGTGCGCTGGTCGGCGCGTCGCTCGGGTTTCTCTGGTACAACGCGCATCCCGCGGAAGTGTTTATGGGCGATGTGGGCTCGCTGGCGTTGGGCGGGACACTGGGGACCATTGCGGTGATCATCAAGCAGGAAGTGCTGCTGCTCTTCGTCGGGGGGATATTCGTGATCGAAGCGCTCTCCGTGATTTTGCAGGTGGGCTCGTTCAAATTACGCGGCAAGCGGATTTTCCGCATGGCGCCCATCCATCACCATTTTGAGCTGCTGGGGTGGAGCGAGAGCAAGGTGATCGTGCGTTTCTGGATTGCGGCACTGGTGTTTGCGTTGTTCGCGCTGACGACCCTGAAATTGCGGTAATCGGCGTGCTCTGAAAGGTTGTGTGGTTCGCGATATGCCTGGTTCGATCGAGTTGCGGAAGATGCGCGTGCTGGTCGTGGGACTGGCGCGGACGGGCGTGGCCACGGCGCTCTTCTGCGCCAAGCACAACGCAATTGTCACGGCCACGGAAGCGCGCGTGGAAGGCGAGCTCGGCGATGTCCCCGCAAAGTTGCGCGAAGCGGGCGTGACGCTGGAGCTTGGCGGGCACACGGAGAAAACCTATCTAGCGCAGGACCTGATCATTCCAAGTCCGGGCGTGCCGGCCGATGATCGGTTTCTTCAGACGGCGCGATCAAAGGGCATCACGATCTGGAGCGAAATCGAGCTGGCATACCGTTTCCTCGAGGGCAAGCTGATTGGCATCACCGGATCGAACGGCAAGACCACAACAACGACTCTCGTTCACCACATTCTGCAGAGCGCCGCCATTCCCACCTTCCTTGCGGGAAACGTCGGCACGGCGCTGATCTCCTGCGTGGAAGGGATGAAGAGCGACACCGTTACCGTCGCGGAACTCAGCAGCTTTCAACTCGAACTCATCGAGAAATTCCGCCCGGACATCGGACTTTTCCTGAACCTCACGCCCGATCATCTGGACCGCCACAAGACCATGGAAGCTTACGCGGGCGCCAAAGCGCGCATTTTCGAGAACCAGACGGAACTCGACGCCGCCGTGCTGAATGCCGATGATCCGCCGACCGTGCACTACGCGCCGAAGAAGCCGCAAGTGTTCTGGTTCAGCCGCAAGCAGCGCGTGGAGCAGGGCGCCTGCCTTAGCGGGGATGACATCGTCATCGTGCACCACGCGAAGGAAGAATTCGTGATGAAGCAGGCGGAGATTCCCTTGGCGGGCGCGCACAACGTCGAAAACGTGCTGGCCTCCGTGACCGCGGCGCGCCTGGCGGGTGTGGACACGGCGACCATTGCGCAGGCAGTTCGCAGCTTCGCGGGCGTGGAGCACCGGCTGGAATTCGTCGTGGAAATCGCCGGCGTGCGCTACTACAACGATTCGAAGGCCACCAACGTGGACGCTACCTTGAAGGCCCTCGACGCTTTTCCCGGGCGCATCCTGATCATCCTGGGCGGGAAGGACAAGGGCAGCGACTACACCGTCCTGCAAAAGCCGCTCAGAGAAAAAACCATTCTTGCGCTGCTGATTGGCGCGGCTGCGAACAAAATTGAAAAGCAAATCGCCGGCAGCGTGGCTATCGAGCGCGCTTCTACCCTGGACCGCGCGGTGGAGATTGCCGCGCATGCCGCGCAACCTGGGGACATCGTGCTTCTGGCCCCGGCCTGCGCCAGCTTCGACCAGTTTCAGAATTACGAGCAGCGCGGACGGGTCTTCAAGGAGCTCGTTCAACAGTTGGATGCGAACTCCACGCGCCATTTTTCGGATAGGGGTGAATGATTTGGCGAGACGCTCGGATACCGACCGCTGGCTTTTTGGTGTGACGCTGGTGCTGTGCCTGCTGGGCGCGGTGATGATTTTCAGCGCCTCCGCGGTCACCGCGCAACAGCAGTATGGCCATTCCTATTTCTTTGTCGCGCGCCAGGTCGTGTGGCTTGCGTTCGGGCTGCTGGGCATGTTCGCGCTGATGAAACTCGATTATCACCGCCTGCGCGAGCCGGCCGTCGTATACACGGCGCTGTGCCTCGTGGTGGTGATGCTGGTTGGCACATTTTTCCTGGATAAGTCTCACGCCACGCATCGCTGGATTCGCTTCGGACCGGTGGGCATCCAGCCATCGGAGCTTGCCAAGCTTGCGGTGATCCTCTACCTGGCCTGGTTTCTGGATTTGCGGCGGCGGACGCCCACCAGCCTGGAATTCCGCAAACAGGATCTGCTGCAGACGATTCTTCCGGGGGTCGCGCCGATCCTGGTTTGCGTCGGCTTGATCGTGGCGCAGCCGGACCTGGGCACCTCGGTGGACATCGTGCTGATCATGATGGCGATCCTCTTCGTCGCGGGGCTTTCCTGGAAGTGGGTGGCCGTTGGCGCCGGCGCGGCGCTGCCAGCGCTCTTTGCACTGATCTATTTCGTTTCCTACCGCCAGGCGCGCCTGTTGTCATTTCTCCATCCGGATTCGGACCCGCAAGGCGCCAGCTTTCAATTGCTGCAATCGCTGATCGCGGTGGGCTCCGGCGGGTTCACCGGCGTGGGCCTGATGGAGAGCAAGCAAAAGCTTTTCTATCTGCCTGAGGCGCACACGGATTTCATTTATGCGGTCATCTGCGAGGAGCTTGGCTTCATTGGCGCCGTGATTGTGATTACTTTGTTCGCTGTGTATGCGTGGCGGGGCTTGCGCGCCGCGTTTAACGCTCCGGACGGGTTCGGGAGCATGTTGGCCCTTGGCGTGACCGCCATGGTGCTCGGCCAGTCGCTCATCAATTTCGCGGTAGTGCTGGGGATGATGCCAACCAAGGGCATCCCGCTGCCGTTTGTGAGCTATGGCGGCTCGAGTTTGCTGGTGATGCTGTTGGCAACGGGCGTGCTCCTGAATGTTTCGCAGCAGGCCGGCTGCCGCACGGTTGTGGAGGCGTAAAAGAGGCCGCGAATGAAGCTCCTGATTGCAGGCGGCGGCACCGGCGGTCATGTTTTCCCCGCGATCGCGATTGCGCGGGAGTGGTTATCACGGGGAGTGGAAAGGGAAGTCGTGCTGGTGGGAACACAACGCGGAATTGAAATGAAGTTGGTGCCACAAGCCGGGTTGCCGTTGGAGACGATCCGGGTCGCAGGCCTGAAAGGCAAGGGCGGCGCGACGCTGCTGAGGAATCTCGCCATGCTGGGAAATGGCCTTGCGGATTCGTTCGGCGTGTTGAAGCGCCACAAGCCCGCGGTTGCGTTCGGCGTGGGAGGCTACGCCGCCGGGCCCATGTTGCTGGCGGCCTGGTTTCGCGGCATTCCCAACGTGATATTTGAGCCCAATGCAGCTCCGGGATTCACGAATAAAGTTCTTTCGCGGCTGGCGCAGCGCATCGCCACCGGCTATGAAATTTCTGCTCGCGAATGGGGAGAAAAAGCCGTCGTCACGGGTTGCCCCGTGCGCGCTGAGTTTTTCTCGATTCCTCCCCGCACACCCGAGCGGCCAATTCGCCTGCTCGTTACCGGAGGCAGCCAGGGCGCCTTGCCCATCAATCGCGCGTTTGTGGATGCCATGGATCTTCTTGCGGCCAGAAAGAATGAGTTGCAGATTGTGCACCAGACCGGCGAACGCGACTATAATGCGGTGCGGACCGCGTACGCGCGGCGTGAGTTTCTTGCCGAGGTGGCGCCCTTTCTGTCGAACATGGCGGAGCGCTTTGCCTGGGCCGACATCATCGTCTGCCGGGCCGGCGCGATCACTGCTGCGGAGGTAGCCGCGGCGGGCAGGGCCGCCATCTTCATCCCATTTGGGCATGCCACGGACAGTCACCAGTTGCGCAATGCGCAGGAAATGGCCGGCGCCGGCGCGGGCCGTGTGATCCCCGAACAAGAACTAACCGCGGATCGTTTGACCCGCGAGATCTTCTCCCTCCTCGACCAGCCTCGGGAGATCGAAAATTTAGCGATGTCGGCACGCCGCCAGGCCCACCCGTCCGCGGCGTGCGCAATCGTGGACTTGATTGAAGAGGCCGCGCGGCGAGCCCCTCCAGGATCGGGGCAAGCGAGCCGGAAGGAACCGCTACGAGCATGATGGTAACGTTTCGCAACTTTCAACGCATTCACATGGTCGGCATCGGCGGCATCGGCATGAGCGGCATCGCCGAAGTTCTGCTCACGCTGGGCTATTCCGTTTCCGGTTCGGACACCAAGCTCTCCACGATCACCGAGCGGCTGCAGGATCTTGGCGCAACCATCTACGAAGGCCACAAGGCCGAAAACGTCGCAGGCGCGCACGTCGTGGTTATTTCCTCGGCGGTGAAGCCCGACAACCCGGAAGTCACCGAAGCTCACAAGCGCAAAATTCCGGTTATTCCGCGCGCCGAAATGCTCGCCGAACTGATGCGCCTGAAATATGGCGTCGCCGTGGCCGGCGCGCATGGCAAGACCACCACGACTTCCATGGTCGCCTCGATCCTCGCGGCCGCGCATCTCGATCCCACATTTGTTGTCGGCGGCAGGGTCAATCAGGCCGGCACGACCGCCCGCGTGGGGCGCGGCGAGTATTTTGTCGTCGAAGCCGATGAGAGCGACCGCAGCTTCCTGATGTTCGACCCGGTCGTCGCCGTTGTCACCACCATTGACCGCGAACATCTCGACCAATATTCCTCGCTGGAAGACATCCAGGCGGCCTTTCTGCAATTCGTGAATCGCGTGCCTTTTTATGGCGCGGCAATTCTTTGCCTCGATGAGCCGAACGTCCAGGCGATCATCCCCAGTGTGAAGCGCCCGATTATCACGTATGGCACATCGAGCCAGGCCGATCTGGTGATCAGCGAAATCCAGCTCCACGGTCTCAGCAGCGAATTCCGGCTCACCTATAAAGGCGATGACCTCGGTTTGTTCCATCTGCCGCACCCGCCGGGGATACACAATGTGCGCAATGCCGCCGCAGCCGCGGCCGTTGCGTTGTATCTGAATGTGGCTTGCGACCTGATTTGCGAGGGTTTGGCAAAATTTGCCGGCGTGGGCCGCCGCTTCGATGTCAAGGGAAGCATCAACGACATTACGGTCGTGGACGACTATGGCCATCATCCGGCCGAGATCCGCGCCACGCTGGAAGCCGCGCGCGGCTGCAAGTTCAATCGCCTGCTGGTGCTCTTCCAGCCGCACCGCTACTCCCGCACGCAGCATCTTTGGGATGAGTTTTCCCGCTCGTTCAATCAAGCCGACTTGCTGGTTCTGATCGACATTTATGCGGCCAGCGAAGCGCCGATTGCCGGAATCAGCAGCGAAGCGCTGGCCAATTCGATTCGCGAAGCGGGCCACAAAAATGTCCACTACTACCGCTCCATGCAAGCGGCCATTGAATTCATTCTTCGGGAAGCCAAACCAGGCGATGCGATTCTGACCATCGGCGCGGGCAACATCAGCCGCGCTAGCGGCGAATTCATGGTGCTGCTGGGCACGGAATACCGGGTGACGGACGGGATAAGGGATGCGGATTGAAGATCCCAAATTGTTGACGGCCTTTCGGGAACTCGATGTCGAGTGCAAACCCGCCGTGTCTCTCGCCGAGCTTACCTATCTTGGCATCGGTGGCGCCACGGATCTCCTGAGCATCCGTCGCCACGATGCCATTCCCGGTCTTTTGAATTTGCTCGATGGCCAGGGCATCCCGCACAAGTTCCTCGGAGGGGGTTCCAACCTCCTGGTGATCGACGGCGATTTGCCCTTCGTGGTCCTGCAGCTGGCGAACCGCGATCCCGATGTGGTGATCGAGGGGAACATTGCGTCTGTGGATGCATCCGCGGATCTGGGGCGCACCGTGACGTTTTGCGCCAAGCACAGCCTGGGCGGGATGGAAGGGCTCATCGGTGTGCCGGGCACAGTCGGCGGCGCGCTGCGCATGAACGCGGGCGCCTATGGCACGCAAATCGGCTCGTACGTCCGCGAAGTGAAGCTCTACCGCGCGGCTGCCCGCAGGCTCGAAACCCTGCACGGCGAGAAAATTTCCTTTGAATACCGGCACACCTCGTTTGCGCCCGATGATATGATGCTCTCAGTGAAACTGGAACTTCCCTCCAAACCGTACCTCGAAATTCTCCAAGGCATTCGCATCTGCAATGAAAAGCGCCGCGCCAGCCAGCCGCTCGGCCAGAAGAGCGCCGGGTGCATCTTTAAGAACCCTCCGGGAGCATCCGCGGGCCGCATGATCGATGAACTCGGACTAAAAGGTTTTGCGGTGGGCGACGCGCGAGTCAGCGAACGCCACGCGAATTTCTTCATCAATGCAGGCCGCGCCTCCGCCGCGGACATGCTGGCGCTGATTGCCGGCGTTCGCGAACGGGTGCGCGGGGCCTATGGAGTCACTCTCGAAAACGAGGTGGTGGTTTGGAACGCCTGAAGCCCATACCTCGGAACTCTTCCGCGGCCGCGGCCGCGGCTGACCAGGAACCCTACCGGCCCGAGCTGGTGGCGGACGACGAGCCGCGTTATTTGCGCCGCCAGAAGCCGGTGGAGATTCGCCGCAGGAAATTCGGCGGTAAGACCTGGCCGTTCTATCGCCGCGTCTTTCTTTGGCTTGTAATCGGCGCGCTTGCCGTAACCGCCGCGGTTTACGCGGCGCGCTATGCGTTGTACTCACCGCAAATGCTCCTGCTGAAGCCCGACCAAATTGCAGTTTCCGGCAACCACGTCGTGCCTCGCGAGGAGGTTCTCAAACTTTTCGTCCACGACCGCAACCGCAGCGTCCTGCGCATTCCGCTGGATGACCGCCGCGCGCAGATTCAGGAGCTCGCCTGGGTGGAGGAAGCCCGCGTGCAGCGCATCCTGCCAAATCATCTGCGCATCGAGATTACCGAGCGCACGCCCATCGCGTTTCTCCGCAATGGCTCCGAACTGGTCCTCGTGGATGCGCATGGCGTGCTGCTCGACAGGCCCGAGGGTGAGGACTTCCACTTCCCGATCGTTACCGGACTTTCGGAAAGCATGCCGCGCGATGAACGCGATAAGCGCATGCAGACGTACCAGGAATTCCTGAAGGACATTGAGCTGGTGCGTGCGGGCTCTTCGGAGCGCGTCAGCGAACTGGACCTCGGCAATCCGCGCGATCTGCGCGCCGTGCTTACCGGGCTTGGCTCCGGCGATGCCGCTCAGGCGGTCACCGTGCATTTCGGCCAGGGCGATTTCACCGGCAAGTGCCGCCTGCTGGTGGAAAACTTCGCGCAATGGCAGGCCAGTGCCGGCCGCGTGCAGTCCATCGATCTTCAGTATTCCCGGCAAGTGGTGGTGAACCCCGACACCTCCACCTCCATCGGGAAAGAAAAATAGGCCGCGTTCAGGAGAGCATTTTGGCAAAGAAAGACAAATACCTCGTCGGGCTGGATGTCGGCAGCACCAAGACCTGCGCGTTGCTCGCGGAAATCGAGAACCAGCAGGTGCGTTTTCTGGCGCTCGGCGCCGCGGAATCCAAGGGGTTGCGCAAAGGGCTCATCGTCAATCTGGACTCCACGGTCAGCTCCATACGCCGCGCGGTGGAAGAAGCCGAAAGCGTCGCCAACATTCCCGTGGAAGCCGCCACCATTGGCGTTGCGGGCAGCCATGTTCGCGGTGTGAACAGCCGCGGCGGAATCCCGTTGGGGCCGCGTTCCCGCGACATTGAACGCGACGATGTGCGCCGCGCCATTGACGCCGCGCGCAACATCTCTCTTCCCGCTGACCGCGAAGTGCTGCATGTTCTTCCGCACGAGTTCATCGTCGATGCCCAGGATGGCATCCGCGATCCCGTCGGCATGGTCGGCCAGCGGCTGGAAGCAAACGTCCATATCGTCACTTCTTCCATTGCCGCGACGCAAAACCTGGTGACCGCCGCAAACAAGGCCGGCATCCTCATCAACGACACAGTACTCGAGCCGCTGGCCGCCGCGGAAGCCTGCCTGACCCAGGATGAACGCGAACTGGGTTGCTGCCTGCTCGATATTGGGGGCGGAACGACGGAGTTGATCGTTTACGGCGGAGGTGTCGTTCGCCACACCGGCGGGGTCGCTATTGGCGGCGATCATTTCACCAACGACCTGGCGGTTGGCCTCCGGACGCCCATCCCCGAAGCCGAGAAGATCAAGCGCCATCACGGGTGCGCCGCGGCGAGTCTTTTGCGCCAGGACAACTCCATTGAATCGCCAGCGTCGGCGATCGTCCCCCACGTACGATTTTTTCACGCATGCTTACGGACATTATCGAACCGCGCGCGCAGGAACTTCTGGCGCTCATCGCGGACGATTTGCGGCGCGCCGGCCTCGACTCTCAGATCCCCGCGGGTTTTATCATGGCGGGCGGCGGTGCGCGCCTGAACGGATTCGCCGAATTCGCTGAGCAAGGTTTCCATCTGCCCGTGCGCATCGCCGAGCCCCGGGGCATCCAGGATTTGCCGGAACAGGTTGCCCAACCCGAGTACGCCACGGCCGTTGGGCTTGTGCTGTATGCCGCGAAGGCGCGGCGGAACGCGCAGCAGCGGTCGGGCAACTTCGTTGCGAAGTTGAAGTCCATGTTCGTGGGAGCTTGACCCAAGGAGGAACGGGCGTCGCTGCGCCATGGCCAGCGGCCACGTGGTTGATCTTCGCAGTTCGCAGGCTTGCTGAGCGTTGCCGCGGGATTGCAGTGATCTCTGGGGATTAGCACCAAGGGAGCGCGCGAAAACTCGATTGGTTGGTTTTCCACAGCCCGCAAAAACTCTCTGTGGAATCGACTAAGTACGAGTTTTATAAAGGATTTGGACCAGCCGGACAGGGGGAGAAGCATGACAGCGAAAGACGCAGGCATCCGGATGAGTTTCAGCGAGGAGTTGCAGCCCGCCAAGCTGAAAGTGATTGGTGTGGGCGGCGGCGGCTGCAATGCCGTGAACCGCATGATCCGTGCCAAAGTAGAAGGCGTGGAGTTCATCGCCGCGAACACCGACCTGCAGGCCCTCAAACTCTCCCAGGCCCCGGTCAAACTGCAACTCGGCGCGAAACTCACCAAGGGTCTCGGCGCGGGCGCGAACCCGGAGATCGGCCGGAAGGCCGCTCTCGAAGATACGGAAAAAATCATTGAAGCCCTCGAAGGCGCGGACATGATCTTCATCACCTCCGGCCTCGGCGGAGGCACGGGAAGCGGTGCGGCTCCCGTGGTGGCGTCGCTGGCCAGCGAGATCGGCGCCCTCAGCGTTGCCGTGGTCACTAAGCCCTTTGCGTTTGAAGGCAAGCGCCGCATGCTCCAGGCGGAGCAGGCCCTGCAGGAACTCGTCGGCGTCGTGGATACGGTCATTGTGATTCCCAACGAACGCCTGATGGAAACCGTCGAGCCCGGTACCAGCTTCTTCGACGCGTTCCGCATCGCCGACGACATTTTGCGCCAGGCCGTGCAGGGCATTTCGGATATCATCACCGTTCCCGGCATTATCAATCGCGATTTTGCCGACGTGAAAGCCATCATGCATGGGCAGGGTTACGCCGTGATGGGCACCGCTGTCGCCACCGGTGCGAACCGCGCCGTCGACGCCGCGAATCGGGCCATCTCCAGCCCCTTGCTGGAAGACAACTCCATTCAAGGCGCGCAAGGTATTCTGATCAATATTTGTGGAAGCTCTTCGCTCTCCCTCCACGAAGTTCATGAAGCCTCCAGCATCATTCAAAAGGCCGCCCACGAAAACGCGAATATCATTTTCGGCGCGGTGATGGACGACGCGATGAAAGACGCCGTCAAGATCACGGTGATCGCGGCGGGCTTTAAGGAAGCGGCCAGGAAGGGCTTGCAGCATAAGCCGTCATTCCTGCCGAAGACGTGGAAAGCGGGGCGCGATGTGCCGGCGCAGGGTGAGTTGCCGGTTACGCCGCCGAACGTGGTACACCAGGTGGCCCAGAATGTGCGCGAGGCCGCGCAGGAAGTGCCCAAGGACGATCTGGACGTGCCGACATTTTTGCGGCGGCAAGCGCAAAAAGCCTGATCTCTAATCGATTGCCTCAACTGTACGATTTCGTTTTGCGGTCTTTGTGCCGGTTTAAATCACTTTGCCTCTCTTTTCTTTACACGGATTTCCGGTCATTTTGTTGAGCTAACAGCCAATCCCAGGGTCTTGCGATTCCCCCTCCGGGAAGGCAATACCTCTGCTCTGGCTCGAGAAGCGGTGCAGAGAAGTAGCGAGGATTAACCCTAAGGATGCGGCAGCCATCACATCGCCGTCCCACCGCGCATGTGATAGGCTGCTATCAAAACCGTTCTGGTCTCATCCCATGGGGAGTGCCTCAGCGGGGAGCAACGGAAAAGGAGACCGTACATGAAAGCCAAAAGAATCATTTCAGGATTGAGCATTGCGGCGCTGGCAATCTTCGCCGGGGCGTGTCAGCCACCAGGGTATCACCAGAAGGACGAGCGATACGTTCTCGTGGCCGCCAACATCGACTTGCCGTACTGGCAGGAAGCCGCGGCCGGGCTGGAGGATATCGGTAAAAGCATGGGGGTCAAGGTGGAAATGGTCGGGCCTGCGACATTTTCGCCAAGCGAGGAACTCGCCGCGTTCCAACAGGTGGCGGCGCAACATCCCTACGGCATCCTTGTCTCCGTAACCGATCCGAAACTGTTCAAGGAGCCGATCGATCACGCCATCCTGCAGGGCATCCCCGTCATCTGCATTGATGCGGACGCGCCGGAGTCGAATCGCGTGCTCTTCATCGGCACGGACAATTTCCGGGCTGGGCAAGAGAGCGGAAAGCGCATGGCGGATCTTCTTGGTGGACAGGGCCGCGTGGTGGTTATCACGATAGCGGGCCAGTTAAACAGTGAGCAACGCGTGGCCGGCGTGAATGAAGCGCTGAAAAAGTACTCCGGAGTGAAGATCGTGCAGACCATCGATGACAAAGGCGATCCGAGGGTAGCTTATGACGGCATCGCCGCGCTCCTGCAAAAGAAGGAAAAAATCGACGGCATTATTTGCCTGGAAGCTTCCGGTGGAGAGGGTGCTGCAGACGAGCTGCACCGCATGGACCTGACCGGCAAAATTAAAATTGTGGCATTTGACAAGGATCCGCAAACGCTCGACGCGATCGAACGCAAGTGGATCACGGCAACGGTAGTACAGAAGCCCTATGTCATGGCCTTCTACGGAGTAAGGTTCCTGGACGATTTGCACCATAATGCGGTGCACGAATTCAAGGATTGGGCCACGGCGCCGGCGCCTCCGCTGCCGACTTTCGTGGATACCGGCACAGCCGTGATTGACGAAGTCAACCTGGCGGCTTTCCGCAAAGCACTTTCGGAACATCCGAAGCCGGGCCCCTTGGGGTAGTCAGGCAAGTCCGTACGAAGCAAAAGTGACGATCGATGCGACGCCGAGTGCCGAGCCAAGAACCGCCGCGGCCAGGACGTCGCTCAGGAAGTGCATCCCCAAGACCACGCGGGAGAAGGCGATGCTGATGGCGAGAAAATACAGCGGCCCTTCCAGCGAGGGATAAAAGTAGCTCACCACTAAGGCAATCGCAAACGCCGTCATGGTGTGGCCCGAGGGAAACGAAAACTGATCGGGTGGCAGCACTTTCGACCAGCAATGCGGCTCGAGTTGGCAAGGGCGCTGGCGCCGGCTAAGCTTCTTCAGCGCCTTGAAAGCGAATATTCCTCCGATGGCCGCGCAACCCGCCGCCCCCACCGCGGCATAACGGTGCGGCCCGCCGGCGAGCAGCAGAATCGCTCCCAAGCTGTACCACAACCAGCCATCACCCATCCGTGTTGCGGCAAGCATCCAAAACCGGATCCACCGCGGCGCTTTCCAGCGGTTCATCCGCCGCATCACGCGGTGATCGCGATTCTCGATGTAGCCCCAGACGTCTTTGGCCATGGCCATGGCGTCACCTCAACTCGCCCAGTTGGTCTCCATGCGGTGATCCAATTCCCACAACATTCTCGGCTGCCTTGCTTCTCCTTCGAGCCGGTGCGTCCACCGTTTGCAAAAACGGATCTCATTCAACCAGTGTCCAGCGGTAATCGCAGGCACGAAAACCGTCAGCGGCAAAATCACTGCGGCCCAGGGCTTTTCCTTCAGCAGGCTCCCGGCGAACCGAAAAATGTCCGCCGTCAGCTTCAAATAGTGGCCATTCTCGCCGTGGACCACGCCATGCCCGGCGCGCAGGCCGATGAGGAATTCATCCACCGTGCGCGCTCCCGGCACCTCGGTAAATGTCCCCGCGATTCCCGATAGCGTATGCGAATCGCTCCCGGCAATGCCCGCTTTGCCAAGCCGCTCCGCCAGACGTTTCGCGCTGCGATTCGCTTCACTCCACATCTGTCCGTTCCGCACCTCGAACGCCGGCACGTAGGACGCAAACCAGGCGAAATCTTCCGCTTTGCGCCGCCCGGTCAGCCCGGAAAAGACATGATTCACGCTGAAAAAAATTTTACGCTCTGTCAGGTACATCAGCAGCGCTATAAAATCGCTGCGTCGCCGCTGAATTTCCGCATGATCCCTTTCCGTGAGCCCGTAAACGCCTAGGTGCATTTCCGTCCCCGTGGGCATGCGCACGGTTACTTCCTCGCTGATGAAGAAATCCCGGTGCTTGCGGAGCACTTCCGCTGCTTCGATCGAGTCATGGTCGGTAATGGTGACAACGGTCATACCCAGCCGCTTGCAACAGGCGTAGACTTCCGCGGGGTCGTTGTAGGACTCCTTGCAAAGCCGGGTCAAGCCGGGGGTGTTGCACATCCCTGATCCTGTCGAATGCACATGAAGGTCGCAGCGCATGTTTCAAGGGTAAAGACGGGATATTAACAGCGCATAAAGGCGGCGCGAATTGACCGTAAAAGATCGCACGGAACTCATTGAGCACAAATGAGTTTCTGAGTTTTCCACATGGCATTGTGAGTGCTCTTGTACGGCCCTCCCCTGACCATGCAACAATGACCCCAATGAAAAAAATCCATGTTCTCTTTCATGATGGCGGGGGTGGCCATCGTAACGCTGCCTTGGCCCTGCAGGCCGTTGCCGCGCAGCAGCAGCGCCCTTGGCAGATCGAGCTAATTCAGTTCCAAGATCTCACCGACCAGTTGGACGTTCTCCGCAAACTGACCGGCATCCGCATCCAGGAGCAGTACAACATCCTTCTGCGCAATGGCTGGACCCTGGGCACTACCCAACTTTTGCGTATTCTCCAGGCCACTATTCGGCTATTTCACCGGCCGATCGTGCGCCTGCTATCCAGGTACTTTCGCAAGCACCCTGCGGACCTGCTGGTTTCGGTCATTCCCCATTTCAATCGTCCAATAGCGGAAGCGTGGTCTTCCGTGTATCCCGAGCGGCCATTTGTCACCATCATTACGGACCTAGCGGATTTTCCGCCGCGTTTCTGGATCGAGCCGCTCGAACAGCAACACATCATTTGTGGCACGGAGCGCGCCGTGGAGCAGGCGCGGGCGATGGGCAAGGAAGAGTCGCACATCTTCGCGACCTCCGGAATGATGTTGCGCCCCGATTTCTACCTACCCGACAACACGGACCCTGTCGCTCTTCGCCGTGAGCTTGGCTTACAACCCAATCTGCCAACAGGCATTCTTCTCTTCGGGGGTTTCGGCTCCAAAGTGATGTATGACATCGTGGAGCGGCTGGACGCCGCGCGCGTTCCCGTTCAGCTCATCGTCATCTGCGGCCGCAACGACAAACTGGCCGGGAAATTGCGTGCGCGCTCCTGGAATCTGCCGCTGCATGTTCTGGGTTTCACGAAGGAAGTGCATCGCCTGATGCGCGCAGCGGATTTTCTGATTGGCAAGCCCGGCCCGGGCAGCGTTGCCGAAGCCATGGTTCGCCGCTTGCCCGTCATCCTGGAATGCAACGCCTGGACCATGCCGCAGGAGCGTTACAACACCGAGTGGGTAAAGGAAAAACGCGTGGGGACTGTTCTTTCCAGTTTTGACGAAATCGTGCCCGGCGTGAAGCAACTTCTGGAGCCCGCTACTTTTGCGGAATTCCGCCGCAATGTTGCAGCCCTGAGCAACCAAGCGGTCTTTGAGATTCCCGAGATTTTCGCCAAGCTCTTGGGCGAGCCGCCACGGGCGCTGGCCCAGAATCCATGAAAAACTAGTGCCATTCCAACTTGTTCCAGCAAATCCGGTCGAGAATACCGTCTCCGTGTTCGCGTCAGATGCTTGGACCGTCATTTGGCCGAAGTAGTTGGAACGGCATTAGTTTGCTGCACGCTCCGCACGCGCGGGTCTCGGCAGGCGCGGTCCGGCGCCCGGGCTCTCCGCCGGAGGATTCGGCCGCGGCTTGGCGCACGTTACCGCCCACCACCGCGAAGCATATTTCGGCAGCTCGCACATCTTCGAGCAGCCCGCCGTGGTCTTGGACATCCCACAGCCGCAATAGCAGCCAGGCTTGTGTTCCTTCGCGCGCCCGGAGGTATCGGCCCATACGGAGAAGGTCATCACGGCGACCGCCAGAATCAGTTCCAGCAAGACCCAGGTGGCGAGCCGACGGATTCGTTTAAATAATGAGGAAGAACTCATGCAGCCACAGTTTCAGGCTGAAACACAGGAGAAACCGATAGCCCGTGGCTCTCGGGAAAATTGTTACCGGGGTTCTGGAGGTACTAGAGCAGTCTGAGGCCAGTTGACATCGTGGCGGGATTTGGTGGCAACCGTTCCGTTTTGAATCTCTAGGATGTTTTTGGTACACAGGTACTAGAATCACCTCATTCATAAATTATCTGTTTTTAATGTTTTAGGTCTTTTCGGTAGCCCAAAAAGGTTGGCTCCCTTCGTGCACTACTTCCGGCCGTGGGCGCGTTTCAGTAGACGAGACGCAAGGACTGCAAGTGAGGGGGAAGGGGCTTGCTTGCTGGTTCTTGCGGATCGTTCCCACCTGCCTCTGAGAGGGAAGCAAGGATGGATGACCCCACGCGCCGGTGTGAAAACGACATCGGCATCTGGAACGCGCCTTCGGGGCTCCCGGTCCCAAGCGGGGGCCCCATTTTTTTTGTGCCCTTACGAAGCAGACCGCTACTCACCTGGCGTGCGCAGCACTTCCCCAGTTGCATTCTCGGACTCATGCCACTTTTCCGATAGGAATGGCAGGGGAATTTCGACCTTTAACTTTCCGCGGCCTAATTCACTCTGCGCTTGACCGCGATGCCGGCCTGGCCGAGCACGTGCGCCACCTGCGTTTCCCGTAACCGCGAAGCGTCATATTCAAACGACACTTGCTTATTCTGGTCGTCCACCCGGAATCGCCGCAATCCATAGGTATTAGCGAACTCTCCCAGGCGGCTCAATTGCTCCAGGCTCACCGGCGCCTGCAATTCGTAGGTGATTTCCACGAGTGTCATGCCCGGATTATACCAGCCTCCACCGGCCAGACCCAGCAACGCCTGTAACCTCCAAACATCGAACATAGTAAACTATCGCTACGAGGTTTAATGTCGAGTCCACAGTTCCCGGCCTTGCCTATCCTCCCTCCTTCGCCGAAGGAGAAGGATCCCGTCTGCGGAATGTTGGTCGATCCGCGGAAGGCCGCCGGCAAGCAAGAATACAAAGGCAAAACTTACTATTTCTGCTCCCCAAGATGCGCGGAACGTTTCCGGCAGGAACCGAAGAGATTTCTCGCGGAGCGGGGGACGGCCGGGATGGAGCAAGCCGCGGGCGCAGCTCATGCCGCTCCCGCAGCCCCGTCCACTACAGGCAGGAACGTGCGCTACACCTGTCCGATGCATCCCGAGATCGTGCAACTCGGGCCTGGAACCTGCCCCAAGTGCGGCATGGCGCTCGAACCGATGGATTTCATCGCCGCTCGCCCTGACGAAGTGCAGCGCGATCCTGAGTACGATTCCATGCGCACGCGCTTGTGGATCAGCGCGGCGCTTTCGCTCCCGTTGCTCATTCTCTCCATGTTCGGCGAAGCGTTGGGTCTGCACCTTGATCCAGACGCCAAAAATGCAGTGGAGCTGCTCCTGGCCTCGCCGGTGGTGCTTTGGTGCGGCTGGCCCTTCTTCCAGCGCTTCTGGGCTTCGCTCGTCAATCGCAGCCCCAACATGTTCACCTTGATCGGCCTTGGCACAGGTGCAGCCTATGTCTACAGCGTTGCCGCAGCGCTTTTCCCTCAATTCTTCCCGGCGTCTTTCCGCGGTATGCACGGCGGCATGGATGTCTATTTCGAGGCTGCCGCCGTCATCACCACGCTGGTTCTGCTCGGTCAGGTGCTCGAACTGCGGGCACGCCGGCGCACCAGCGATGCGATCCGGGCACTTCTGCACCTTGCACCGCGAACCGCCCATCTCGTCACTGGAGGATTCGAACAGGATGTGCCCCTGGAGCAGGTCAAGCATGACGACTTGCTCCGCGTAAGGCCGGGTGAACGCATCCCCGTTGACGGCACCCTTCGCGAAGGCGCCAGCGCCGTTGACGAATCGATGGTAACCGGCGAACCCCTTCCCGTCGAAAAAGCCGCGGGCGATAAAGTCACCGGAGGCACACTCAATACCAGCGGAAGTTTCGTCATGGTTGCCGAACGAGTCGGCAGCGAAACCCTTCTGGCGCAGATCGTGAAGCTGGTGAGCGAAGCCCAGCGCAGCCGCGCTCCCATGCAGCGTCTTGCGGACAAGGTAGCGGCAATCTTTGTTCCCGCCGTCCTGGCCGCGGCGGTCGTTGCCTTCGTTGGCTGGGGATTGTTCGGCCCGGAGCCACGCTTTGCTCACGCGCTGATCGCTGCTGTCTCCGTCCTGATCATTGCGTGTCCTTGCGCGCTGGGGCTGGCCACGCCCATGTCCATCATGGTTGCCGTGGGCCGCGGCGCTTCTGCCGGCGTGCTGGTGAGGGATGCCCAAGCGCTGGAAACCCTCGCGCGTGTTGACACGCTGGTGCTCGACAAGACCGGCACGCTTACGGAAGGGCGTCCCAGCGTCGCAAACATCGAACTCTCTGAGGGTATTACGCTCACCAGCGACGCGCTGCTCTCGCTGACGGCCAGCGTGGAGCGCCCAAGCGAACATCCCTTGGCACGCGCCATCGTTCGCGCCGCTGAAGAAAAAAAACTGCCCCTCGCCCCGGTCACCGGTTTCCAGGCTACGGCGGGAGGAGGCGTCGAAGGCATAATCCTTGGCAAAAAGGTCCTGGCGGGCACTGCAGCGTTTCTGAAGGCGCACGGCGTCAATGTACCGGAGTCCCGGACCGCTTCCGTGCAAGCGGGGGGATCTGCTGCCGTTACCCCGGTGTTCGTTGCCATGGACGGACGCGCTGCGGGAATGTTCCTGTTGACGGATCGGGTCAAGCCCACCACCGCTGAAGCCTTGCAACTTCTTCGCCAGGATGGCCTGCGCATCGTCATGCTGACGGGAGATCGCCAAGACTCGGCGCGGCGCATTGCTCAAGAGCTGGGCATCGATGAGTTTGAAGCCGGGGTGCTGCCGCAAAGGAAAGAGCGAGCCATCCGCGAACTCCGGGCACAGGGCCGCATCGTGGCCATGGCCGGAGACGGTATCAACGATGCTCCCGCTCTCGCCGCCGCCGACGTCGGCATCGCCATGGGTACGGGTACCGACGTCGCCATGGAAAGCGCAGGCATCACCCTCGTGAAGGGAGATCTCCGCGGGATCGTCCGCGCCCGGCGCCTTTCCCGCGCCACCCTGCGCAATATCAAACAGAACCTCGCTTTCGCGTTCGTCTACAACGCACTGGGTATTCCGGTGGCTGGGGGAGTTTTTTACCCCGTCTTTCACTGGCTTCTCAACCCCATGATCGCCAGCGCCGCCATGAGTTTCAGCTCGGTGTCCGTCATCACCAACGCCCTTCGCCTGCGGCGCACCAAGCTGTGGCTCCCTCCTTTTTCTTCCTGACCGTTTGACGTTTCCAGCGTCTTTAATGAGTAAGCGGTCGGAACATTTTGCGGGGGTCTGCGTATTACTAAGCAGCAGCCTCGAAAACGCTACCCAAGGGGTCGGTTATGTCCAGTAATGGCAATGGTATAGGCAATGGAAAAGCGGCCAAGAAGCGCCGCCGTAGAATCATCTTTGGCTCCATCGCGGCCTTCGTGCTAATCGGTGGAGGCTATGGCGTCTACGCCGCCCTGCGCCCCAATCATGAAATTGATCCCTCCAAGCTCGCTGATGTGGAACGTGGCGACCTGGCACGCGTTGTGGTAGCCACCGGGAAGATTCAGCCGCTCTCGAAAATCGAAGTAAAGTCCAAAGCCAGCGGCATCGTGAAGAAGCTGTATGTGGACTACGGCGACCACGTCAAGCAGGGCGATATCCTGGCCGAACTCGACAAAGTGCAACTGGAAGCCAGCGTGCGCGCCTCCCAGGCCAACTATCAGGCTGCGCAAGCCGCCCGCGACTCCGCCATCGCCGCCCTGGAGCGCAACAAAGTCGACGCGGAGGGCCCGGACGTGCCCTTTCTCAAGCTCAGCATGGAACGCGCCCAACAGATGTTCGAGGACGGCGTGATGTCCAAGAGTTTCGTCGAAGATTCCGAAAAGAACTACCAGTTGGCCCTGAACAAGCAAGTCAGCGCGCAACGCAACCTGGCCGTTTCGCGCGCGGAGATTGCCAAGGCCGAAGCGGAGGTAGCCCAGGCCAAGGCAGCCCTTGAAAATGCGGAAGAGGATCTGCGTAACTCCACGATCGTCAGCCCCATTGATGGGCTGGTGCTCTCGCGCGACGTCAATGTCGGCGACGCGGTCAGTTCCATCCTCGTTCTCGGTTCCCAGGCCACCCTGATCATGACCATGGGCGACATCAGCGAAGTCTACGTCCAAGGCAAGGTGGATGAAACCGACATCGGCAAGGTTTACCTGAATCAGCCCGCCCGCATCGTCGTGGAGTCCTTCAAGGACAAGAAGTTCACGGGCAAGGTGACCAAGATTTCCCCTATGGGCAAGGAGAAGGACAACGTCACCACGTTTGAAGTGCGCGTCTCCATCTCCAACCCGACCCTCGAACTCAAGGCCAACATGACCGCCAACGCCGAAATCCTTCTCGAGGAAAAGAAAAACGTCCTGATGATGCCTGAAGCTTCCCTCATCTATGACAAGGACCGCAGCGCTTCGGTCGAATTGCCGGATCCCAAGGCGGAGAACGGGCGCAAGAAAGTGTCTGTGAAGCTGGGCATCTCCAACGGCGTAAAAACGGAAATCATCTCCGGCCTCACTGAAAAACAGAAAGTCGTTCTTCAGTAGCTCGGGGGTCCCTATGACCTTTCGGGATCTATTGCGCGACACCATCGCGACGCTCTGGGCGCACAAACGGCGCACGCTGCTGACCATGTTCGGGATTGCCTGGGGAATCATCTCCATAACCCTGATGGTCGCGGCCGGCGAAGGCCTGGGCCGCGGCATCCAGAAGCAACAGGAAAATTTCGGCAAGGATGTGATGATCGTTTTCGCTGGCCGCACCAGCATGCAAGCCGGGGGCACGCGCTCTGGCCGCGTCGTCCACTGGATGGAAGACGACTACAAGGAAGTGGCCAGGGAAGCGCCGGCCTGCAAGTACGTTATGCCGGAGCTCGGCAATAACGTGAAAGTGCACAGCGCTTTCAACAGCGGAGACATCGACACGGTCGGCTCCCTCCCGCCCTTCACCGAGATCCGCAGCGTCGCCACTGCGCAGGGGCGCTTCTACAACGACGCAGACAACGAAGAGGGCCGGCACGTGGCGTTCCTGGGCAGCGACACCAAGAAGCAACTGTTCGCCGAGCGCGAAGCACTCGGGCAGACCATCGAGCTGAACGGCATACCCTACACGGTGATCGGCGTCATGAAGACGAAGGATCAGAACTCTAGCTACGACGGCGTGGATATACGGAAGATCTTCATCCCGTTTAATTCCATGAAGCGGGATTTCCCAAACAAGCCGCCGGCGGTGGAGCATACCGTCGACCGGCTGCTGGTAGCGCCGTGGTCGCTCGCAACCCATCCGGATTGTGTGCGCCAGGTTCGTCGCACCCTGGGTCGGTTGCATAACTTCGATCCCCGGGACGAGGAGGCGGCGAGCATCTGGGACACCGTCAAGAACGCCCAGGCCAACCGCATGATTTTTGTGGGCATGGAAGTTTTCATGGGCGCCGTCGGCGTGGCCACGATTTTTCTCGGCGGTTTGGGTGTGATGAACGTCATGTTGGTAAGCGTCCGGGAGCGGACCCGCGAAATCGGCGTGCGCAAAGCTCTGGGCGCCACGCGCGAATCCATTCTCCACCAGTTTTTCCTGGAGACGATATTTGTCGTGGTCATCAGCGGCGGCGCGGGGCTCGTCATTTCCTACGGTTTCTGCGCGCTAGTGAATCTGCTGCCGAAAATTCCATATTTTGACGGCTTGGACGCCAGTTGGAAGCTCGCGGCGCTCACGGTGAGCTTGCTGGGCTTGATTGCCGTTCTTTCCGCACTCTATCCGGCGAATCAAGCCGCCTCCGTGGATCCGATTGAAGCGCTTCGTTTCGAGGCTGGTGGGTGATGCTGATAGAAGTCTTCAAGGAAGCCTGGGCAGCGCTGGGACGCAATCGCGTGCGCAGCGTGCTTACGATGACTGGCATCTCCTGGGGGATCGTGGCCGTAACGCTGCTCTTGAGCTATGGCTCCGGTTTCCGCAGCGTGCTGCTGTACACATTCGAGGTTTTCGGCAAGGGCGCCGTCATCTGCTGGCCCGGCACCACCAGTGAGCAAGCCGGTGGGGAACGCGCCGGTAAGGAAGTGCATTTCGAGCAGGAAGATGCAGACTGGGTGAAAGCGCAATCGCCGCTCATCAAGCGTGTGACTTTGGAAACCGTACGTTGGAAGGGCATTTCGCACGAGGAGCGGCTTTCGGACACCGCCACCCGCGGCGTCTACCCGGAGTACGGCGAGATGCGCAACGAGGTGCCCTCCGAAGGCCGTTGGATTTCGGCAGAGGACATCGCCGAACGCCGCCGCGTGGTGTTCCTGGGAGCGCGGCTAAAAAAGAAACTCTTCAGCGGGACCCCGGCCGTCGACGAAACGGTGCGCATCAACGGAGTGCGCTTCACCGTCATCGGCACCATGGACATGAAATTCTCGGATAGCTGCTATTTCAACTGCGATGATGAGTCCGCTTTCATTCCCTACACCAGTGCCGCGGACATCTGGGATGCGCGCTATGCCAGCGTCATGGTCTTTGAGCCGGTGGCGCCGGAATTTGAAGCCCAGGCTATGCAGCAGTTCCGCACGGCCGTGGCGAACCGCCAGCATTTTTCCCCGAACGACAAACGGGCCATCACCATGTTCGGCCGGCAGGAGTTCAAGCCGATTTACGACGGCATCACCCTGGGTATTGAAGGGCTGCTGTTCCTGATCGGCGCGATGACGCTGGGCATCGGCGGCGTGGGCGTGATGAACATCATGCTGGTTTCCGTGGACGAACGCGTTCGCGAGATCGGTTTGCGGCGCGCCCTCGGCGCAAGGAAAGCCCACATTCGCTGGCAGTTCTTGCTGGAAGCCCTGGTGCTTACGCTGGCTGCTGGGGCCATTGGAATGTTTTTCTCCTGGCTGCTGACGTCGGCAATTGGCACGCTGCCGTTTCTCGGGCCCGCGTACGAAGACGACTCGGGGAAGGTGGATATCCATTTGAATCTCTCCGTCATGACCATGTTCATGTCCAGCCTGATTCTCATCGTTGTCGGGGTGGTCAGTGGCTGGGTGCCGGCCATGCAAGCTGCCAAGCTCGATCCCGTCGAAGCTCTCCGCTACGAGTGACCTAGCCTGAGTTCTTCACTACAATTTCAACGAACCGTGCACGCTCCTGTAGCGGCCGCCTTCTGAGGCGGGCGCCTTTTCGACCCCACGCATACTGTGGCCATCAAACGTACTTCATCCTGCTATATTTGTGATTGCCGCCGGCAATTGGATCTTCTGGGAGGGGGAACCGATGGTCAAAACAGCAATGATCGTTGTCGATGTGCAGCGCGATTTTTGTGCCGGCGGAGCGCTGCCTGCCAGGGACACTGCGTCCCTGCTGGCGCCCCTCCAGGAATGCATTGACGCGGCCCGGCGCAGCGGCGTGACCATCATCTTTACTCAGGACTGGCATCCAACAAATCACAACTCGTTCCAGACGAATGGCGGAAAATGGCCCGTTCATTGCGTCGAAAGCGCCCCTGGCGCGGAACTCATGCCGCCGCTCTGTGCCGCCGTCGGCGACATCGTCATCCACAAGGGCACTGCCGTTGACGGCGAAGGCTACTCGGCTTTCGATTCCACCGGCCTCGAAGCGCGTCTCCGTGAATTGAAAATCGGCCGCGTCAGCGTTGCCGGCATCGCCACCGAATACTGCGTTCGCGCCACGGCCCTGGACGCGAACCGCGCGGGCCTCGAAACCATTGTGCTCACCGATCTGATTCGCCCTGTCGAGGAAACCGCCGCTCCCAAGATCCTAACGGAACTCGGCCGCGCCGGCGTTCAACTCATGCCCTCGCCTCGATGGCTACTGCTTCTAAAAAACTAATGGAATTGCCAAGGAGTCCTAAGGGGGGCTTCATTCAGCGGGTGCTTGCCAGATTTAATTCTGTCCCAGCAGCGCATCGAAATACGCCAGCATATCCGGGGAGTTCCAATCCTGCGGCCCGACAATCTTGCGCGCGATTTTGCCCTTACGGTCAATGATGTACGTTTCCGGGTACATCACCGTCCCATAATCCTGGGCCGACTTCTTGGAGGGATCGCGATATGTCAGATAGTTGATGCCGTGGTCCTGGATAAACTTAAGGTAGGCGGATTGATCCTCATCCACACTCACGCCGAGAACCATTCCATTCCGGCTGGCGATGCGCTGGTTCAACTGGATCAGTGCCGGCGTTTCTTCCACGCACGGCGGGCACCACGTGGCCCAGAAGTTCAGCACCACCACCTTGCCGCGGAGATCGGAGAGATGCGCGCTCTTGCCATTCAGTTCGATCGGAAAATCGTAGGCCCTCCTTCCGGCAATCGACGACTCGCCTTGCCGGTAGTGGGGCAACGCAAAAAACGCCAGCACCGCGAAGGCAAACCCCATGCTGCCCCAGGCAAACATTTTCCTCAGGAGCGTATTCATATAAAGCTATGATAACGCAGAGAAGTCGCACCGAGAAGGTTTGGACACGCAGAGATGCATCGCCGCCTGCGTGCGAGAAGTTCGTGATCGCTCGACTGAAGAGTGCTCGACCCGGTCCGGGGCGAACGGAACAAGCATCAGTTCAGTGTCCTTGCTTTGAATTCCGCCGCGAACTAAATTCTTGCCACCACTGCTCTGGAGGCATAATACGCGCATCCGTTTCATAACTTCCACCCCTTTGACTGTGGTACGGGGTAGCGGGACGTTTGTCGGGAGCACAACGCTGGTGAGCTCCCTCCGGAAGCTTGGTGTCACCGTGGACGTGACCACGCCACGTTTCCGGTTTCCCGTTTACACCGTGCAGCGTCTGATCTTCAACCAAAGTCTTCGCTTCCGCCCTCGAGACGTCTACGACGTCACTGTGGGTCTCGACATGGACGGCTATACCCTGGCTGGGGTGAGACCCAGTAGCTATGTCGCCTCGATTAAAGGAGTGATAGCCGACGAAATGCGCTTCGAAGTCGGCGTTACAAAAGCCACCATGCGCCTGCAAGCCGCGTGCGAGAAGCTCAACGTGCGCCGCGCGGATTGCGTGATCACAACAAGCCAATACTCAGCTGCAAAAATTCAGGAGTTGTATGGTGTTTCGCAAGTGCCTCGCATCGTCCCCGAAGCGATTGAACTCGCAGCTTGGGAGAAGCTGTTCCGTCTCAACCCAGCTCAGGCGGATCGCAACAGGTTTGTCGTGCTCTCCGTTTGCCGGCTCTATCCCCGGAAGCGGCTAGACGTGCTGTTGGGTGCGGCTCAGCGTCTTCGTTCCCGGATTCCCGGCCTTGAAGTAAGCATCGTGGGTGGCGGTCCGGAGGCGCGGCGCCTGAAGGATGTCTGTCGAAGTAAGGGCTTGCGCGGCATCGTAACGTGGCGCGAAAACATCTCTCAGTCCGAAGTAGCGCGCGAGTACAACAGATGTGATGTCTTCTGCTTACCGAGTGTCCAAGAGGGCTTCGGAATCGTCTTTCTTGAGGCCATGGCGAGCGGTAAGGCCATTGTGGCGGTCCGCGCTGGTGCCACACCCGAGGTTGTCAAACACGGTCTGCTGGCGGAACCCGATGATGAAGAAGCGCTAGCCGAGGCAATCGAACGCCTTTACCAGGAGCCTGCGCTGCGCGAAACGCTCGGCGCGGAGGGCCGTCAATTCGTCAAGCAGTTTGACGCTCCTGTGGTAGCCAGTTTGTTCTTGCGCGAAATCGAATCGTTGACAAGGTCCAGGTCTGATGCCCATACGGCGGAGCCCGAGTCCTACGGAGTCTGATGGCCTGCCTGCGCCGAGGAGACACTTGTGGGCTTCTTGTCAGTGACACAAGCAGGGTAAGCTGGAATGGAAGGGCAGGGAGTATCCAGTGGGTACCCCTCATGCATCGAAAGGGTGGCGGATTATAACGATGGTGTACTTGACGCGCAAAATCGAGTTTTCGGCTTCACATCTTTACCACAATCCCGCCTTCAGCGCGGAGGAGAACAAGCGCATTTTTGGCAAGTGCAATAATCCCCACGGCCATGGGCACAATTACACGCTGGAAGTCACCGTGGCGGGAGAGCCGGACCCGGTAACCGGCATGGTTTTGGATTTGAAGGAATTGAAGGAAATTCTGGAGCGCGAAATCACGCAGCGCATGGATCACCGCTTCCTCAACTATGAAGTCCACGAGCTCAAGGGGCAGATTCCCACGTGCGAGAACATCGCCCGGGTGATCTGGAATCTCCTGGAGCCGCGGATTCATCAAGGCAGGCTGCACCGCGTGCGTTTATACGAGACGCCCGATCTGTTCGCCGACTGCTACCGGAACGGAGCAAAACCGGCGTGAGCGGGGCGCTCAAAATCGAGCTAGGGCGGCGCTATCGTTTCGCGGCGTCGCACCGCTTGCACAGCGACGAGCTGAGCGCGGAAGAAAATGCCCGGGTCTACGGGAAATGCAATAACCCCTACGGCCACGGGCACAACTATGTGGTGGAAATCAGCGTGTCAGGGACGCCCGATCCCGCCACAGGCATGATCGCGAATCTTGCGGACCTGGACGGTTTCGTTGAGCGCGAAGTGATCGAAGCCTTCGATCACAAATCGCTCAATGAAGACGTGCCCGCATTTCGCGGGAGGGTGCCGACGACAGAGAACGTTTGCAGGGAGATTTACCAGCGCCTGAAACACTTCCCGAAGGCCAGGCTGGAGCGCGTGCGCGTCGAAGAGACGTCGAATAACGCGTTCGAGTACGCCGGGGAAGAAATCTAGGATCGCGCTGCGGTCCGATCGAGGGGGATGGGCCAGTGAACAAACCAACGGAAATCATGCTGCACGAAACAAAACTCGAAACGCCGCAGGAGAGCATCGCCAACCTGGTGCGCAGGATGCTCGCCGTCCTCGGCGAGGATCCCAATCGCGAGGGCCTGCGCAAAACGCCGGAACGTTTTGAGAGGGCGCTGAAATTCCTGACCAGCGGCTACCACCAGAGCCTCGACAGCGTCCTGAATGGGGCCACGTTTAGCGTCCATTACGACGAAATGGTGGTCGTGAAGGACATCGAATTCTTCAGCCTGTGCGAGCATCACCTGTTGCCATTTTTCGGCAAGGCCCATGTCGCTTATCTTCCCAGCCAGAAAGTGCTCGGCTTGAGCAAGATCGCCCGCCTGGTCAATATGTACGCCCGACGCTTGCAGATTCAGGAACGCATGACCAGCCAGATCGCCGACGCCATCGCCGAGAAAATCAGCCCCGAGGGCGTGGGCGTGATCATTGAAGCGCGCCACCTCTGCATGCAGATGCGTGGAGTGGAAAAGCAGCACGGCCAGGCGGTCACCAGCGCCATGCGCGGCGCCTTCCGGCACAACAAACAGACCCGGGACGAATTCCTATCCTTGGTGCGCGCGAAACAGAGTTAAGGATGGGCGTGGGCCCAGGTTGTTGCCATCCTAGCGGGCTTCGCCCCGATTGCGTTTCAGCGCAGCAACTCTACTTCTTGGCGATAGTCACCGAAGCCCGCGTCGTCTCCCAATCAATATTCAGAGTCGCGCCCATCCCCGCTTTCTCGAACGCGATCGTGAAGTTCTCCACCGCTGCGGGTAGGACAGAGACCTTCATATCAATCCGCGCGAGGTCATTCGTCGCGCCGGGATACTCGGTGCCCCACTCGCCGGTTTTCTTGCTCAAAACGAGCGTCCACTTATCAGTGCCGGGAACCGTGAACAGCGTGTAACTTCCCGCCGGCACGGCGGTGCCACCGACCACCAGGTCGGCATTCGTCACAAATGTCGTCGCTTCATTCGCGCCCGTCCGCCAGACCTGGCCGAACGGCACGAGTCCGCCATAAATCTTCCGGCCCTTGGCGCGCGGGCTAGAGTAGTCGATCGTTAGGCTCTTGCCGCCGCCCAGGTCAAAGGCAGCAGTCGCCGGAGGGCTCGGGCGCTTCGCTTTATCCTGCTGTGCCAGAAAAACCGTGGCGCACAACGCCAAGCCGAGGCACATCACGGCAGTCCGTACTAATATTTTGTTCATTGGTTCTCCTCTTGAGTTTCCATTCCGTGGTCAACGTGGTCAGACTGGTAGGGCTGGGACCTTACCACTAGCATTCAACCGGATTTGCCCCCGCGTTGCAAGCGCTCTGGCATCGTCGGCAGCAGGTCAGTTTCCGATCACCGGAATTCCCATTTTATTGAACTGATCGCGAGCCAATCCCGCACCCATAAGGTCCTCATGGCTCACAAGGCGATGTGACATGACGCACTGCGCTTATTCCCGAAGAGGTCCAGCGTCTCTGTGTAACTGCGCCTTTCGCGCCGCTGGGTCTGCGGGCCCTCCAACCGCGCTCGGGACCAGGGATTCGGACCCCCGTGCTCGCCGTTCCGCGAGCCTACTTCAATAAAATTCGTGCGGAGGTCTGCATGCTGCATCTCGATACCGGCAATACCGGTTTTATGATCTTGTGCACCAGCCTGGTGATGTTGATGACGCCAGGTCTGGCTTTCTTTTATGGCGGGCTGGTGGGACGGAAGAACGTCCTGGCCATCATGATCCAGAGCTTTGTGTCCATGGGCTGGACCACCGTCATTTGGTACGGCTACGGTTATTCGCTCTGCTTCAGCGGGGATTGGCATGGAGTCATCGGCAACCTGCACAACGTGTTTCTGCGGGGAATCGGCCTGAGCACGCCATCGCCGAATGACACGATTCCGGCGCTGGTGTTCATCGCCTACCAGATGATGTTTGCGATTATAACGCCGGCGCTCATCTCCGGCGCCTTCACCAATCGGGTGACCTTCAAGGCGTACATGCTGTTTCTCACGGGATGGCTGACCTTCGTCTATTTCCCCTTCGTGCACATGGTATGGGGCGGAGGATTCCTGCAGCAGTGGGGCGTGAAAGATTTCGCCGGCGGGATTGTGGTGCACAACATCGCCGGAATGGCGGCCCTGGCGTCTGTCCTGTACGTGGGCAAGCGGAGGGTGCTGGATCGCGGACCGCACAGCATTCCCCTGGTGGCGTTGGGCACCGGGCTGCTGTGGTTCGGATGGTATGGCTTTAATGCGGGGAGCGAAATGCGCGTGGATTCCGTGACGGCCGTGGCGTTTCTGAACACCGACGTGGCTGCCTCGTTTGCCGCCATTGCCTGGCTGATGGTGTCCTGGCTGAACGAAAAGAAGCCGAAGTTCCTGGGTCTGCTGACAGGGGCGGTGGCGGGATTGGCGACGGTGACCCCGGCAGCAGGTTATGTTTCGCCGACCACTGCGGTGATTATCGGCATCGTTTCCGGTGTGGTGTGCTACTACGCGGTGGAAATGAAAAACAAGCTGCACTGGGACGACGCACTGGACGTCTGGGGGGTTCACGGAGTCGGTGGATTTCTCGGAATCGTCATGCTGGGCATTTGCGCCAACAAGCAATTCAATCCGGATGGCGCAAACGGTTTGCTGTATGGCGACCCGACGTTCCTGCTGAAGGAGGTCACCGCGGTGGTGTTCTCCTCGGTATGGGCGTTCGTGTTCACATACGCCATGCTGAGGATCATCGATGGATTCACCCCCGTCAAAGTGACTGAGCTTACGGAAGAGATGGGATTGGACGAATCGCAACTCGGCGAACACGCATACGAGCAAGTGCCCGAATGATGTGACGGGGTTCAATCTATCCCACGAAAGCGGGAGAGAATCCAGAGCTTCACAGGTATTTACGGCAGGAGGCCAGGCGGCCAAGAGAACTCGCTCCCGAGCGGGTCTCGGCCGAACATTCAAGATGGCCGTCTGGAAACACCGGATCCCAGTGGCAAAGAGGGTTTGCTGTCAACTCGAGGACCCCATCCCTGGCAAACCCACTGACCGCAAACTGATGACCCACCGCCCATTGCTGCAAGCGCTCCGCCATTATCGCCCAATGGCTCAGTTTCCGATTACCCGGCTCTACTTTCCTTCACTATTTTCTATGGATGGTTCCTGTGACATTCGTTTTAGCGCATCGAACAAGTCTGGAATATACCTGGAATCGCCTTCAAAAAATGGATAGATGTTGGCGTCCTCTGCTGCGCATCTCACCAAAGATCGCGGCTGTTTTCCGCTCCGCGCAAACTCCAGGCAGGCTGCCGCCTTATTCCCAATAGTGACAAAGTGCTTTGACTTAAGTTGGTACCCGCTTTCTTTGGCTGTTTGGGTTACAGCTTTCTCATATCGAGCAGGGTCTCCGGTCCCCATGAATGCAGCGGTACCTGGCGGAAGACTATAAAAGCTGACATGGCTGAACGGCACGTCGAGCAGAGGCGCTCCGAATGATAACTTCCAGATTGCGGGACCCCTCCGTTGTTGTATGACGTAGTAGTCCCTCGGGACAGCTATCTTCCATCCGGCATAAGAAATGTAAGTTCCATGGAGCACATGCCAGCCATAACCGAGAAGCGGGACAACCAGCAGGTAAACACAGATTGTGGCAATGAATGTTACTAGTAACATTACAAAAATCCGGCCAGCCCTTGCCATATGTCTCCGGCTCCTTCTGCTCGACAGGTGCGATCCTGAGCGGCAGGATTCATCACCAGCCCATTGGACTCAATGCCCGTTCATGCGCGCAAAACCGAATCTGCCCTGCAGCCAGTGTTGCAAGCGCTTTACACTTAGAACACTCCTATGCTAATTTAAAGAGGTCGAAGAAAAGAGGAAATTTCAAGGGACGATGGTTGGGGGGCACTTGAGCGACGCGAAAGCTTTGTTGATTGAGCAATTCCGAAGCCATGTGAAGGACACGGGATCGCCGGAAGTGCAGATTGCACTCCTCAGCGAGCGCATCAACTATTTGACAACGCATCTCAAGTCGCACGTCAAGGACCACGCATCACGCCGTGGGCTGATTATGATGGTAAACAAGCGGCGGCGCCTGCTGGACTATCTCAACCGGCGAGACCCGGATCGGTATCACCAGATTGTTGAACGCCTTAGCCTGCGCAAGTAACGCCGCGCCAAGACCTGGCCGGCGCAACTTGCGGCATCACGAACGCACAAATTCCAACAGGAGTCTGTTCGGCGGCAGCGCTTCTGCCGTACGTGAATCGCTCAGGCCTGCCTCGGCAGGCTTGTAGGCGTTTTTCCTGGTGTGATTGCTCGCGGAATGTCCGCGCCTAAGCTTCCTCTTATCTTCCAGTTACAAGCAGGCACCGCCTGCCTCTCTACTCCTCGAACGGAGTTAAAGGAAGAATATAAATGGCTGATAACAATCACGTATCCGCACCTTATCAGGTCACGATCGAAGTTGGCGGACGCCCCCTGGCCCTCGAAATGGGGAAAATCGCCAAGCAGGCCAACGGCGCGGTGACCGCTCGCTACGGCGATACCATCGTCCTCGTCACGGCTTGCATGGCTTCCAAACCGAGTGACCGCGACTTTCTGCCCCTCACTGTTGACTATCGCGAGAATACCTACTCCGCGGGGAAAATCCCCGGCGGCTTCTTCAAGCGCGAAGGACGCCCCACCGAAAAGGAAATTCTGGTCTCCCGCTTGATTGATCGGCCCATACGCCCGCTCTTCCCGGATTCCTGGCGCACGGAAACCCAGATCATTGCCTTGGTGCTCTCCGCCGATAGCGACAACGATCCCGATGTCATCGCCGTGACCGCTGCTTCTGCGGCTGCTTATTGCTCCGATTTGCCCTTCACCGACCCCATCGCCGCCGTTCGCGTCGGCCTTCTCGATGGCCAACTCGTTGCCAACCCCACCGTTGCCGAGCAGAAGACCAGCAAGTTCAACATTATCGTCGCCGGCACCGAAGACGGCATCGTCATGGTCGAATCGGGCGCCTTTGAAGTCTCCGAAGAAAAGGTTGTCGAAGCCCTCGAGTTCGGCCACGAACAGGTCAAGAAAATCGTGCACGGCATCAAGGAACTCCACGCCCAGCTCAAGCCCACCAAGGTGGCGGTCGAGCCGCTGCCCTATGATAAGGCTATCTGCGACAGCCTGAAGAAGACCTATGGCGCGAAGCTCCAGGATGCGCTCAACACCGAAAGGCATCCGAAAAAGGAAAGCTATCACCTTGTGGACGCCTTGCTCGAAGAGATCCTGAAGCCCATTGCGGAAGACGACGAAGAGAAGCTGACGTTAACCAAGCGTGCCTTCGAACGCCTCCGCGAAGAAATTTTCCGTGACGAAATCCTGAAGGCCCGCCGGCGTCCCGATGGCCGCGCGTTCGACCAGATTCGCCAGATCACCTGCGAAGTCGGCCTCCTGCCTCGCGTGCACGGCTCGGCCCTTTTCACCCGCGGTGAAACCCAGGCTCTCGCCACTCTAACCCTTGGCACCAAGGAAGATATGCAGCGCCTCGACTTGCTCTTCGAGCAGGACACCTTCAAGCGCTTCATGCTGCACTACAATTTTCCGCCCTTCAGCGTTGGTGAAGTGAAAATGCTGCGCGGCGCGGGTCGCCGTGAAATCGGCCACGGTGCGCTGGCGGAACGCGCGCTTGCCAACCTGCTGCCGCCCGAGATCGATTTTCCCTACGCCATGCGCGTGGTCAGCGACATTCTGGAGTCCAACGGTTCTTCTTCCATGGCCACCGTTTGCGGCGGCTCACTGGCCCTGATGGATGCAGGCGTGCCCATGAAGGCGGCGTGCGCTGGTATCGCCATGGGTCTCGTTGTCGGCAATAATGGCGCTTACTCCATCCTCACGGACATTGCCGGCGCGGAAGATCACTACGGCGACATGGACTTCAAGGTTGCCGGCACTCGCGAAGGCATCACCGCCCTGCAGATGGACATCAAGGTCACCAGCATTAGCATCCAGATGATGCGCGAAGCTCTGGCGCAGGCCAAAAAGGCCCGCCTGCAGATTCTCGACACCATGGAGCAGACCCTCGGCGCGCACCGTGAAGCCATTTCAGCGTACGCCCCGCGCCTCTACAAGTTGAGCATCCCCACGGACAAGATCCGCGACCTCATCGGCCCGGGCGGCAAGAAGATCAAGTCCATCATCGAACAGACCGGCGTCAAGATCGACGTCATGGAAGACGGCACCGTGCATATCTTCTCCACCAGCGGAGCCGGTGGCGATCAGGCCCTGCAAATGGTTCGCGATGTCACCGCCAGCGCCGAAATGGGCAAGACTTACCTCGGCAAAGTCGTGCGCCTGGCGGAATTTGGCGCCTTCGTCGAACTCTTCCCAGGTACCGACGGCCTCTTACACATCAGCGAAATCTCCGAGCATCGCATCCGCGACGTTCGTGACGAACTCAAATTGGGCGATCAGGTTCTCGTCAAGGTGCTGGCCATCGAGGGCAACAAGATCCGCCTCTCCCGCAAGGCTCTCATTAGGGAAGCCCGCGAGAAGCAGGCCCACAAGAAAGACGTGCCCGGCGGCGGTGCCCCAACACCGGCCCCCACCACCGAAGGCGATTAGCCAGTCTTAAATTTCGGATGCCCGTATCAATAAGCGAAGGGTGCCCCAGGCACGGAGTGTGTGCCTGGGTCTTGGGGTTTCCGTCGCCCAGCGCATTAAAACGCTACTACGGAAAAAGCCCCCGAATCTCTCGGGGGCCTCTCACTTTCGTGCCGCATTCGATGTTTGCCCGTTGTAATCAGGCGAGGTCCAATAGCATTCCTACGCGTGCGCGCAATGCACCGCGTCCAGCGCACCCCAAAGCGCATCCAGCGCCTCGTGCGTTGTCGCCAGGATCTCTTCCTCGTCCCCGTGGGCGTGTTCTTCGAGCCAACCACGCCACGCGGCACGATGTAACTTGTCGGCTTCTTCGTGCACCGTGAAGTAGGCCAAGCCCTTCGGTGAATCCACTCCGTAAAACTTCTTCAAGCCAGCAATCTTGGTCGTTGCGATCTCCGGCACTTGCGCTTCGTAGGCATACAGCGCCGCAATCGCTTCCGCCACCGGCCGGTCACCCACAATCTCGCGGAACGTCTCCACCACGGTCTGCGTTCCAGGCAACGCCGGGCAGCACGTAATGTCCTCTTCATTTACGCCCAACGTCGCCGCAAAATCACGCCAGAGTTTCGGGTGCGGGCGCGAAGGATTTTCCTCTTCCGCCAGGTTTTCCGCCACGATGTCGCGGAGCGGGCCTTCGGTGCGCGCCGCCAGCACGCGCAGGTGCTTCGGAAACGCTTCGACGTGCCGGTAATACTGCGCGGCATACAGCTGCAGCGCTTCCCGGCTCAGCTTGCCCGCCTGCCAATCCTGATAGAACGGATGCTTCAGAAGGCTTTTCTCGGCGATAGCGGCATCGATTTTCTCCAGCAGTTCGGTGTTCCGCATGGTTGGCCCCTCCCGTTGGTCTCCCGTGTCGCTTCACAATTGCCTTGCTTCTGGGTGCAAAGCAATTGGCGGATTGTACCAGAGTTTGGGGTAATTTGCCGTGCGGCTTGGAATTTAAGCGGCACGAATCCCTCTGCCCACATCTTGGAGTGCGGCTTGCCCTGAGCATCGAAGGGCGGCTTGTTTACCCTGAGCTTCGAAGGGTCGCCGCTTTTACGCTGTAAGCAGCTCCGCGAGAGCGTTTTTCTCTTGGGCTTGTAGCGGCCGCCTTCTGAGGCGGGCGCCCTACTTCACCGTCTATTCTTGGTCCACAGGTCTACGAATCTTTGCCGTGCAGCCGTACGATATCCGCTCCCGCGGCCTGTAGCTTTTCCACGATCCTCTCGTACCCGCGGTCAATGTGATACACGCGGTCAATGATCGTCTCTCCCGACGCCACCAGCCCCGCCAGCACCAATCCCGCGCTCGCCCGCAGGTCAGAAGCCTGTACCGTCGTCCCCGTCAGCTTGGCCGGTCCGCGCACCACCGCCCGCCGCCCCTCAATCGAAATGTTCGCGCCCATGCGTATCATTTCGCTCGCATGCAGGAAGCGATTCTCGAAGATTGTTTCCGTAATCACCGAAGTGCCTTCCGCCTGCGTCGCCAGCGCCATGTATTGCGCCTGCATGTCGGTAGCGAAGCCGGGATACTCTTCCGTGGTTACATCCGCCGAGGCCAGCGTCTTCGCACTCCGCACCCGCAAGGTCGTCGCATCAAGCGCCTCAATGGGCACGCCTGTCTTCTCCAGCTTGGCAATCACCGCGCCCAGATGCGCCGGCGCGCAGTTCGTAATCGTCAGATCGCCGCCGGTCATGGCTCCGGCCACCAGAAAAGTGCCCGCCTCGATGCGATCCGGAATTACCGCATGGTTTGTGCCGCGCAGCTTTTCCACGCCGCGAATCCGTAGCGTGGAAGTCTCGTCTCCGCGAATGTCTGCTCCCATTTTTCGCAGGAGGTGAATCAGGTCCGTCACCTCCGGTTCGCGCGCGCAATTCTCCAGGTTCGTTTCGCCCTCGGCCAGTGTCGCTGCCATCAGGATATTTTCCGTGCCGGTCACCGTAATTCTCTCAAAGACGATATGCGCGCCCTTCAACCGCCCATTCCCTGGCGCCTTTGCGCGGATGTACCCGTGCTCCGTGCTGATCTCCGCACCCATCTTCGCCAGCGCGGCCACATGCATATCCACCGGCCGTGCGCCAATCGAACATCCTCCCGGCAAAGAAACGTGCGCAATCCCGGCACGCGCCACCGCCGGCCCGAGCGTCAGGATAGACGCCCGCATCGTCTTCACCAGTTCATACGGCGCCACCGCGCCATTCAGCGTTGCCGCTTCGATCGTGTAGTCCGCCGAGGGGAAGTCCGTCGTCGTTACCCTGGCGGACATGAACGCCAGCAGCCTTGCCATGGTGACGATGTCGCGCACCATCGGAATGTTGTGAAGCGTCACCGGCTCCGCGGTCAGCAGTGCCGCGGCCATCGTCGGTAGCGCGGAGTTTTTCGCGCCGCTGATCGTTGCCGTGCCGTGTAGCGGCTTTCCCCCGCGAATTTGAAACTTGTCCATGCCCCGTCTTCCCTGTTATTCGCCCAATGCCCGGCGTAACTGGCCCCTGGCTGCCGTCAACCGCTTCTTCGCCTGTTCCGCCGAAATGTTCCGCTTCAGCATGATCAGCGCGAGGCGCAGGTTGTGTTTGCTCTGACGCAGAGCGTGTTCCACAGCGGACGCATCCCTCCCGCTCGCTTCCAGCAAGATCCGCTTCTCCCGGTCCCGAAGCTTCTCATTTGTCCGCGCAACGTCGATCATCAGGTTGTCGTACAGATGGCCCAAGCGCACCATCGTTGCGGTTGAGAGCATGTTCAGGACCAGTTTCTGCGCCGTACCCGCCTTCAGCCTTGTTGAGCCCGCAATCACTTCCGGTCCCACCGCTGGCGCAATGGCAATTCTTGCCGCACGCGCAAGGGGCGATCTCCGGCTCGACGTGATCGCAATCGTCAGCGCTTTTCGCTGGTTCGCAAAGGCCAGCGCCGCCAGCACGTACGGTGTCGTTCCACTCGCTGCAATTCCCACAACGGCATCTGCACACGTCAGCCGAATCCGTTTTAAATCGCGCACCGCGTCGCCCCGGCGGTCTTCCGCGCCTTCCACGGCTTGCGTCATCGCTTTCTTTCCCCCGGCAATCAGCGCCTGTACCAATTCCGGCGGCGTCCCGAAAGTTGGCGGACACTCCGAGGCATCCAGCACCGCGATGCGTCCGCTCGATCCCGCTCCCACATAAATCAACCTTCCACCGTTTTCAATCCTTTGTACGATCGCCTCCGCCGCACGCGCAATCCTTGGCAACTCCCGCGCCACTGCCGCAGGCACTTTGCGGTCCTCGCGGTTCATCAGCCGCACAATCTGTATCGCCGTCATGCGGTCGAGATTCCTGGAGCCTGGATTCCGTTGTTCCGTCTGCCGGCGTTGCGTCAGCCTGTGCTTCTTGCCTGGGATGGGCATTCCTAAATTATAGCCGGGCTTGCTCCGAATTAACGCCCACGACATCATCGCCTGTTCCTCCCCATCCGCACCTCCGGAATCATCTATGATGGAAAAGTACGCACCCAGCCGGCACGCAAAACGGAATTACCGGAACTTGTGTCTATGGAAGTTCTCAAGAAGCTCTTCGAGCTGCATTTTCATGCGCCCCCTGCGCGCATACAGCCGGTTCAGGGCGACCTCGGTGGTTCCGGCCGCAAGATCATCCGTCTTGCCAATGAAAAGGACAGCGCCATCGGGATTCTCTACGGCGTTCGCGAGGAAAACGTCGCCTTTCTCGAATTCTCCCGGCACTTCCGCAAACACGGCCTGCCGGTGCCGGAGATTTATGCCGAAGATCTGGACCGCGGCGCGTATCTCGAGGAAGACCTGGGAGACACCACGCTTTTCGAGTTTCTCTCACAAAATCGCGATGGCGCCAACATAGCCGCTCCGGTGGTTGAGGTCTACCGCAAAGTCATCGCTGTCCTGCCGCGTTTCCAGGTCGAAGCCGGCCACGACTTGAATTATTCCGCCAGCTATCCTTGCGCCAGCTTCGACCGGCAATCCATTGCCTGGGATTTGAACTATTTCAAATATTATTTTCTCCGGCTGGCCGCTATTTCTTTCAGCGAACAGGGGCTGGAGAACGATTTCAGCCGCCTTACCGATTTCCTTCTGAGCGCGCCCCGCGATTATTTTCTCTACCGCGATTTCCAGTCTCGCAACATAATGCTGCGCAATGGCCAGCCATTCTTCGTCGATTATCAGGGCGGCCGCAAAGGCGCCCTGCAATATGACATCGCTTCTCTTTTGTTCGATGCCAAAGCCGATCTCCCGCCGTCGCTGCGCCAGCAACTGCTGGATGCGTATCTCGACCGGCTCAGCGAATTTCTCGATCTGGACCGCGATGCGTTCTTGCACTTTTACTACGCGTACGTGTACGCTCGTCTCTTGCAAGCCTTAGGGGCCTACGGTTTTCGCGGTTTTTACGAGCGCAAGACGCATTTCCTGCAGAGCGTCCCCTACGCCCTGAAAAACCTGCGCTGGCTGCTTCACAATACAAAATTGCCCATCGAGCTGCCCACGCTCATGGATGCGTTTCAGGGCATGCTGGCCTCGGAAAAGCTCAACAACCTTGCTTCCGAAGCGCAAAATCTTGTCGTGCGCATCTTCAGCTTTTCCTTTCATCGCGGCTTGCCCCAGGATGACACGGGAAATGGCGGGGGCTTCGTGTTTGATGGCCGCAGCTTGCCGAATCCCGGCCGCGAGGAGCGCTTCAAATCCCTCACGGGCAAAGACGCGCCGGTGATCGAATACCTCAACCAGCAGGAAAGCGTGCACCAGTTTCTCGCGGGAGTGCTTTCCCTGGTCGATGCCAGCGTGGACAATTATCAGCAGCGCGGCTTCAAGAACTTGATGGTTTCCTTTGGCTGCACGGGCGGCCAGCATCGTTCGGTCTTTCTGGCGGAGCAGTTGGCCAAGCGCCTGCGCATCCGAAATGGCCTGGAAGTCGTCGTCCGCCATCTCGAATTGGAAAAGTTGGGCCAATGAAAGCCCCCAAATGAAAGCCATGATCCTGGCGGCGGGGCTCGGCACGCGCCTCCGCCCGCTCACCGACACTCGCCCCAAGGCCCTCGTGGAAGTTGCCGGCCGCACCCTCCTCGAAATCACTCTTTCCCGCCTGAGTTCCTTTGGTATCCGCGACGTCATCATTAACGTCCACCACTTCCCGGACATGATTCTCGATTGCTTGAAGGCCCACAACAATTTCGGCCTGCACATCGCAATCTCCCGCGAGGAGCAATTGCTCGACACCGGCGGTGGCCTGAAAAAGGCCTCTTGGTTTTTCCTCCAGGATTCCGCGCATTCCGAAGAGCCGTTCCTCCTGCACAACGTGGACGTAATCAGCACCATCGATCTCCGCCGCATGCTCGAATATCACCACGAAAAGCACGCTCTAGCCACGCTAGCAGTTCAGCGCCGCAACAGTTCCCGTCAATTGCTGTTTGACCACAATCTCCGGCTCTGCGGCCGCCGCGCCAGCCCCGACCAAGCGCCCGAATTGGTTCGCCGCAATCTCACGAATAGCATGCAGGAAGGTGCGGCTTTACAACCTGCCGAAACGAGCTCGCATTGTCATTCCGAGCGAAGCGAGGAATCTGCTTCTTGCGAATCACAGGCAGGGCGCTCGCAGCCGCCGCAAGCTCTTGCCTTCTGCGGCATCCACATCATCTCCCCGCGTCTCCTCCGCCTGATGGATGAACAAGGCGCCTTCTCCATCATAGACACCTATCTCCATCTGTCAGCCCGCGGCGAAAACATCCTCGCCTTCCCCGCCGATGATGCCTATTGGCGCGATCTAGGCAAGCCAGACGACCTCGTCCAAGCCGCCGAAGATCTAAAACAAAACCTCTTCTGTTAAAATGCTCGTCAAGGCCACGATGACGCATCCAATCTGTAGTAATATTCGCCACATGCGATGGATTGTCGTTTTTTGTTTTGCACTTGTTTCACTCTTTCCCGCCAGAGGACAAACGCCACCTGCCCCTAGCTCTTTTCCAGAACAATTCGAAATTGGACGGCGTACTTTCTTCGATTTTGGTCCGCCTTTTGATTACTACGAGATTTTTGTCGTCCGACCGATGACTGATGGCTCTTCTGTCATAAGAATTTTGCTTACTCCACCAGCCGATGCCTGCAACGCGCCAGCAAGAGTCGAAATTTCCTCGGCCACGTTGGCCGAATCTATCCCGGCGCTGTTAGGAAAAACCAATCCTTGTTCTATTCCTGAAAAGGAGCTTCGCCATGAGCTGAAACGCTGCAAGCACTGTTTGGTATTCAGCGGCGCAGAGGTAACTATGCGTGTTCCGTGTGGAGCGAATTCCCGCTTTATCCGGTCGGATATCCTCGACAGAGATATGTTCGACCCAAATCCTCATACGCCAGAGCACACTTCGTGGACGATGAAATTGTTAGCGCGCCTGGACAAAGCGATTGGACCTGGCGTCATGGAAAAGCCGATGTTTGCGCTGCCTGGCAACGACCAGCCGGCCACAGAAATTCTCAGTGCCAAACTCCGGAAGGAACTTGACTCAGGAGCATACGACCAACTGTTCCGCTCTACAAAGCAAAAGCCCTCGGAGCTATATCTCGCAGCGCAGGCTCATCACCCGCCTCCGACCACCCGGTTGCTGGACATCGCCCCCTTCAGGCCGCAGGAGCTTGTTCTCCCAGAATATCCGGCTATTGCGAGAGCAGCTCACATCGAGGGGATTGTGTCTTTCAGCCTAGTTTTGGACGCAGATGGCAACCCAACGACACCCAGTTTTGCCCAAGGGCACCCGTTGCTTCTTGAAGCTGTTAGAAGGGCCGTCGCTCGGTGGAGTTTCCCAAAGGACGCGGCCGGCCAACAGATACAGGCGACAATCGAATTCGCATTGAACTGTCCGGAACCCTCGAAGTAGAAACCGCCTCTGCCAACTAGGACTTCGGCCGAACTGCACGTTGCTACCTGGCTGGGGAATCGTTGGTTGCCAACCCCAGCCCCTTCATCACCGCGTCATGCACCACAGGCCGCACCTCGGCAATCTTTTGATTCTCGCGCGTGGGATTGACGCGGTTGGTCAGCAACACCACAAACAATTGCCGGTCCGGGTCAATCCAGATCGTCGTGCCCGTAAATCCCGTGTGCCCGTAGCTGTGCGCCGAAAAATAATGCCCGCTCGAGCTTCCTTCCGTTGGCACCACCCAGCCCAGCGCGCGCGTATTCTGCGCCAGCGCCTGGGGTGCCGTGAATTCCGCAATCGTCGCGCGTTTCAACAGCCGCTTGTGCCCATAGACCCCGCCATTCAGCAGCATCTGGCAAAATGCCGCCAAATCCGCCGCAGTGCTGAACACCCCAGCGTGTCCCGAAACTCCCCCAATCACGTAAGCATTTTCGTCGTGGACCTCGCCCTGCACCAGGCGGTGGCGCAACTCGTTGTCCACCTCCGTCGGCGCAATTTCCGGCCACAATTTCTTCGGTGGGAGGTACATGGTGTTGTTCATTCCCAAGGGCCCAAAAATAAACGTGTGCGCCAGTTCGTCCAGCGGCTTTCCCGTCAGCCGCTGGATGATCTCCGCCATCAGGATGATGCCCAGGTCCGAATACTCCACCTTTGTTCCGGGCTCGTATTCCAGCGGCTCCGCGAAAATCATGCCCAGCGTCTCGGCTTTCCCTTTCGATGTGCGCCAGTACTCCTTGAACGGCGGCAGCCCCGAAGTGTGCGTCATCAGATGGCGCACCGTCACTTTGTGCCGCCACGCAATTTGCCGCTCGCCCGGCCAATTGGCGAGCTCGCGCAAATCCCGCACCACGATTTTGTTCGGGCCCTCCACCTGCGGTCCGTCGATCCATTCCGGCAGATAGCGCTCGATGGGCGCGTCAAGATCTAGCGGGGAAGGGAAGTCGCCCTCCGCCAGCATCTCGACAAGCGTGGTCGTCGCCACCACCTTCGTCAGCGAGGCAATGTCATACATCGTGCCGATCTTTGGCGCCGGCGAATTCGCGTCATAGCTCAGCTTCCCAAACGCGTGCAGCGATACCTTTCCGCGATACCCCACCGCCATCGTCGCTCCGGGAAACGCCTTGTCCGCGATGGCTTTTTCCACCTCGGCAAACGCCGGTTGCAGTTGCGCCTCTCCGCGCACGTCCATCGCCTGCAACTTCATCGGATTGGCCGCAACTTCGATACCGAAGCCAGCCTTCAGCTCCACGCCCGGAATTGTCACTGGCAGGTGCCCTTGCACCGGGATTTGCCCAAAGAGCGCGCGCGCAATCGAAATCTGCGCCACGTCGCTGATCCCGAACGCGGAAAGCCAAGTCTCCGCCTGCGGAAATCGCTCGATCAGGTAAGGGCTGCCCAGCCCCACCGTGATCACTGGCTTGCCCGCCTTGTAAATCTGGCTGATCAGCGGCAATTGGTCCGCCGGCACGTCCACATCGCCCTTGCGATCGCTTACGCGCACAAACAACGCGAGGATGGCCACGTCATATTGATCCGGTGAAGGCAGCTTCAGCGTGTCTGCTCTCACTAATTTCGTGTCCGCGCGCAGCGCAATCAGCGCATCGAAGCGCGACCGCAGCTCCTGCTCCAGGTCTTCTCCCGGATAAGGCTCCGGATCCGCATAGAGCGAAACCAGCAGCGCGCGCAGCGGCTTTGTTCCGTCGAGCGGCAAACGATGCGGCGTATCCCGCAGCAGCGTGATCCCGCGGTCCGAAATTTCTTGCGCCTCCGCTTGATAAGCGGCGCTGCCAAACTTCGCATTCAACGCATCCAGATCCACCAGCCGGTTGCTATTCAATCCCAGCTTTGCCTTGGCCAACAGAATGCGCCGCACCGAGCCGTCCAGCCGCTCCTGCGTAATCTGCCCGGACTTGACCGCGACCAGCAGCGCTTCGTACGCCGCGTCCGGCACCGGCGGCATCAGCAACGCGTCCGCGCCCGCCAGAAACGCGCGCACCGCCGCATCTCCCGGCGCAAAACGGACCGTGATCCCGCCCATATCCAGGGCGTCCGTCACCACCAGCCCTTCAAATCCCAGTTGCTTGCGCAAAAGATCCGTAAGAATCCGCGAAGAAAGCGTCGCCGGCGTGTTCGCATCGGGTTCCAGCACCGGCACCGCGAGGTGCCCGGTCATGAAGCTGCCCACGCCTGCCGCAATCGCCGCGCGGAACGGCACCAGTTCCAGATGCTCCAGCCGCTCCCGGTCCGCCTTGATCACCGGCAAATCAATGTGCGAATCCCCCGCCGTGTCGCCATGCCCGGGGAAGTGTTTCGCTGTGGCCAGCCCGCCGTTCTCTTGCACCCCGCGAATGAATTCGCTCACAAATTCCGATACCCGCACGGGGTCTTCTCCAAACGACCGCGTATTGATGATTGGATTTCCCGGATTATTGTTCACATCCGCGTCCGGAGCGTAGATCCACTGGATGCCCACGGCACGCGCCTCCAACGCCGTGATCTTCCCCATCGTGTAAGCATCCTTGGGATTTCCGGCGGCCGCCAGCGCCATCGCTGTCGGGAACGATGTTCCTTCATCCAGGCGCATCGCCGTGCCGCGCTCGAAATCCGCCCCAATCAGCAGCGGCAGCTTCGATTTGGATTGCAGTTGATTCGTCAGCACCGCTGTCGGGTACGCCTGGCTCTTCACGATGCCCAGCGGCGATCCGTGCGTGATGTTAATGAATCCGCCGACGTGCAGCTCGTTCACGTCGTGCATCATCTGCGCGTACGCTTCGGAATCCGTTGGCGTGAAGCTGCCGTGATACGTCGTGAAGAGGACTTGCCCGACTTTCTCCTCCAGACTCATTTGCAGGAGCGTTGTTTCGGCCCATTTCTCCTGTTCGGCCGTGGCTTTGCCCGCGATGGCGCTCTGCGCGGCGCGCTTTTCGCTGGCCGTGGTTTTTGCGGATTCCACAATTCGTGAGTCGCTGCGAGCGTTCAGTGTCATAAGCAATAGAAGCAAAAATGGCAGAAATAATAATCCGGCAGCACGCCTGTTCATGTTTCGATAATCCCCCGGTCGCCTGCCCGCCGCCTCGACTGTATATAGCACGCGCACTCCATGCTCACAATGAAGGTGCGGACGCCGCGTTCCAGAATATCATTGGAAGCTATGGAACCCATCGGCCGTCTGAACTGCCCCCTCCGCCAATTCCGCTACGCGTTTGCGTTTTCGCTGCTGGCCGGCGTTTTCCTGCCGCACTTCGCTGTTGCAGCTCAGAAGCACGCGAAGCCCCAGCGGAGCCACGTTGGCCGGGTTCAAACGGGCCTCGACGTCCTCGAATCCGAGAAATTCGCTTCGCTCCGCGGCAAACACGTCGGCCTCATCACCAATCACACCGGCGTGGATTTTCAGGGACGCTCCACAGTAGAAGTCCTCGCGAAGGCCCCCGGAGTTGAGTTGGTCGCGCTGTTCAGCCCCGAGCACGGCATCGCCGGCCACGCCATTGATAAGGTCTCCTCCTCCAAGGATCCCTCTACCGGGCTCCCCATCTACAGCCTCTATGGCGAGCAACTTCGTCCCACCGACGACATGTTGAAGGATATTGATGCGCTCGTTTTCGACGTGCAGGACGCCGGCGTGCGCTTCTATACCTACACCACCACGATGGCCTATTGCATGGAGGAAGCCGCGAAACACGGCATTGCCTTCTATGTGCTCGACCGTCCCAATCCCCTGAGCGGCGACATCCTCGAAGGGCCCATGCTCGATGCGGACAAAACCAGCTTCGTCGCCTACTATCCCATCCCCGTGCGTTACGCGCTCACCATCGGCGAACTCGCCGAGTTCTACAACGCCGAAAATCACATCAACGCCGATCTCCAGGTCATCAAGATGAAAAACTGGCACCGCAATTATTTTTTTGAAAGCACCGGCAGCCGCTGGATTCCCCCCTCGCCCAATCTCCGCACGCTGAAAGGCTCCATCCTCTATCCCGGCCTGGAAATTCTCCAGAGCGCCGGCGTTTCCGTGGGCCGCGGCACGGAGGCGCCTTTCGAGGAGTTTGGCGCGCCCTGGCTCGATGGTGACGACATTGCCGCGGAATTGAACGCGAAGTATCTTCCCGGCCTGCGCTTTTCCAACCAGCCCTTCATTCCCGTCAGCGGTCTGTACGCCGGACAGCGTTGCGGCGGCGTCGGCGTCAAGATCACGGATCGCGCGGCTGCGCGCTCCATGCGCATGGGCTTGGAAATTGCCGCTATTCTGCAAAAGAAATATCCGCAGCAGTTCGACTCCTCCAAAATCCTGCAACTCCTCGGCAATGACCAGGCCGTGCGCGATCTCCAAGCCGGTGTATCCCCGGAGCAAATCGTCCGTAGCTGGGCCGGGGCGCGCGCGGCCTTCGATCAAGTCCGCCGCAAGTATTTGCTGTACCCGTGAGCAGTCGCCCCCGCCGGTACTTTCGTACAGTTGACAAATGCACCGTTATATATAAGACTCTTATATGTAAGAGGACATGCCATGATTCGCACAGAACTGAAGCGCGGCACCGCCGAACTCGCCATCCTCAGCGTCCTGGAGCAGCAACCTCTCCACGGCTACGAAATCTCTCGCCGCATCGAGCAGGATTCTGCGGGCGCCCTCCGCTTCACCCTCGCCGCGCTCTATCCGCTCCTCTATCGCATGGAAAATCGCGGCTGGGTGCGTGGCGAGTGGGGGACCAGCGATAATGGCCGCCGTCGCCGCTGCTATAAATTGCTGCCGCGGGGCCGAAAGATGCTGGCGCCGCTCCGCGCCGAGTGGGCTGACCTTTTCCGCGCCATGCGCCGCGTCGCCAAGGTGAACCATGCTTGACTGGCTCGCTTGTGTGAACCACCGCCTCGGCACTTTACCTCTTTCGGAGGCGGAAGCGCTGCAGGTGAGAGAAGAGCTCGCCGCGCACCTCGAAGACACTTATCTCTCCCTTCGCGCGCAAGGCGTTCCTGAATCGGAGGCCGTTCGTCTGACCTGTGATCAGGTTTCAAGCTGGCAGGAACTTCGCCGCGACATTCTCTCGGCAAAATCGGAGGCTTTCATGCAAAACCGTGTCTCGCAGTTGTGGATTCCCGGGCTCGTCACGCTTTTCTCTGCATATGCTCTCTTGGCTCTCATGCAGTTTGCTGGCTTACGGGTAATGGCCTTTCACCCCGGCGAGCCGCGTGGCATCGTTCTTTATTTTCCTTGGATGTTAAGCCTGCCCTTGATCGGAGCGATCGGTGCGTATCTCTCCCGGCGGGCGCAAGCAACAGGCTGGCGCGTCTATCTCGCGGCCTCTTTGCCCGCATTAGCACTTGGAGTGTTGTTCTTGCTGATTTTTCCCCTCGCGTTCGTGATCGACCCGCAAGTCTCCATGTCGATTAAGGGAACTGCGCTCGCTGCGGCCATGGTCAATTGGGTGATTCTCCCGGGCTTTGCCCTGTGCCTTGGCGTTGCGCTGCAGAGCCTGCGCAAGATGCGTGTGCCGCGCTCTTAGCTTGACGCGTCAGCGGCTCTCCTCGTCCACCACCGGTAAAACGGCAGCCCCGCTAGGATCAGCAGCAACCCAATCGTCGAGCGGCCCGGCCGATCCAGCCACAAATTCACCGTCAGCGCCAGCGCCCCGACCACAAACGCTCCGGGCACCCATGGATACCCCCAGCAGCGGTACGGCCGTTTCATTTCCGGCTCCGTCCGGCGCAACCGGAACAGCGCCACCACCGCCAGCCCATAAAATATCCAGCCCGCGAAAATGAAGAGGTTCGTCAGCTCCTCGAACGTTCCGCTCAGCGCCAGCACGCTTGCCAGCGCTCCCTGAAAAATCAGCGCCCGCGCCGGCGTGCGGTATTTCAGGTGAATGCCATCGGCGATCTTGAAAAAAATTCCATCTCGCGCCATCGCGTAGGGCACACGCGCACCGCTCAAGATCGAGGAATTCATCGACCCCAACGCGGAAATCAGCATCGCCAATGTGACCCACGCAGCCGCGCCATGCCCCACAACTCGCGCCACCACGTCCGACGCCACGTGCGACGAATTCGCCACGCTCGCAAAGGGCAGCACCTTGAAGCAAGCCGCATTGAAAAGCAGATACACCAGCGCCACAAACGACACTCCGCCCACCAGCGCCCGCGGAAAATTCCGCGCTGGATCCTTCACTTCCGATCCCACCAGGTTCAGATCTTCCCACCCGTCGTACGCCCACAGCGCCGCCGCCAGCGCCGCCAGAAACGCGCTGAGCAACCCCGCACTCGCCGCTGGCCACACCGGGTCCCCCGCGTGCGCCGCGCCCGACGGAAGAACAAACGCCACACCAATCACAATCGCGATGCTCACCAGCTTGATCGCCGTCAGGAAAACCTGCACGCCTCCGCCCAGCCGCACGCCCAGATAATTCACGCCGGTCATCAGCACTAGCCAGACCACCGCCAGCGGTTGCGCCCAGGTAAACGCAAAATCGTACGGCTTGATCCACGCCGTCAGGCCCGGAATCGCAATGTGCACGGTGAAGATCGGCGCCGCCACCGCCGGAAGAAAAAAGCTGAGGAAGCGCATCATTCCCGCGGCAATCGACGCCGCCGATGCCGGCCGTCCCACGATCGAGTGCATCCACCCGAATAAAAATCCCCACACTGGCCCAAATCCGCGCCGCAGATATGCGTACTCGCCCCCAGCCTCCGGAATCGCCGCGCCAAGCTCCGCATAGGACAGCGCGCCAAAAATCGAAAGCACCGCGCCAACGATCCACGCCGCAAACACGATCGAAACCGAGTGGCCTTCCCGCGCCATTTCCGCCGGCTTCAGGAAAATGCCCGTCCCGATCATCGTGCCGACCACAATCGCCGCCGAGGCCCACGGCCCAAGCCCTCGCACCAACTCCAGGCGCTTCTCGCTCATACCCCTCCGCGCAAATTCTCTGTCAACAAGTCTGGCCCAGTCCCTCGCCCAATTGGGAGTGCGGCGGCTCGCCGCCGCTTTTACGGCCGCACGCTCCGCCACTAAACCAAAATTTCTCCTCCCGCCGACCCTGTGGCACAGTCACTCCTGACTGTGCTCTTGGGTTTGCCTTTGTAGCGGCCGCCTTCTGAGGCGGGCGCCTCGTCCGTGCTCACACAGTCCACCCCGATTTTCTCCGGCAATTCGTCACCCTGCCGCTCGGCGCTCCGAAATTACCCGGCTCACCGCGGCGCCAACGGCGTACGTAACGCACGAGCCGATCAGCACGTACCACGTGAACGCAATCTTCGTGAACCCAAACACAAGCAGCACCGTCGCCAGTCCGGCAAACATTCCTGCCAGCGAGCCTCTCGAATTCGCTCGCGCATCAAACGTCCCCAGCAAAAACAGCCCCAGCAAGCTTCCAAACGGCAGGGAAGCGACCGTCAACCCGGCCTCCAGCACTGGTCCCCATTTCACCAGCCCAAGGGCGATCAACACCGCTCCCCAAACCAGCGTCATTCTCCGCGAAAGCTTCAAGAAATTGCCGGGATCCGTGGAACGCCCGCGCAGCGCCGCCAGGTCCATCACGCTCGAAGCCGCCAGCGAATTCAGCGACCCACTCGCGTTGGACATCGCCACTGCCAGAATCGAAGCCAGCAGCAGCCCCACCAGCCCCGTCGGCATCTCGCGTATCAGGAACAACGGCAGGATGCGATCCGTCCGCTCTCCCGCGGCCAGCAGCGGCGTGTGTTGCGCAAACACAAAAAGCGCCACGCCGACCAGCAGAAAGATCGCGAACTGAAACAACACAATGAAGCCGCTCGCCAGCAACGCGCGCCGGCTGTCCTTCTGATTTCGCGCTGCCAGCAGCCTCTGCACGATCGTCTGGTCCGTCCCGTGGCTCGCCATGGTCAGGAACGCGCCCCCAATCAGCCCCGACCAAAACGTATACTTCGTCGCCAAATTCCAGGAAAAATCCAGCACCTGCATCTTGTTCCCGCTCACCGCCGCCACCTGGCTCACTTCTGCCCATCCTCCCGGGATGCGATGCAGCAGCAACCCCAGTGTCAGCAAACTCCCCGTGAGGTAAAGCAAAAACTGCGCCACGTCCGTCCAGATCACCGCCTTCATTCCGCCTTCCAACGTGTACAGCACCGTCAGCGCAATCACGATGAACACCGCCAGCCGCTCCGATGTTCCCAGCGCCACGCTCACCACCAGCGCAATCGCGGACACGCGCACACCCTCCGCCAGCGTCCGCGTCGCCAGAAACGTCACCCCGGCAACGGAGCGCATCCGGCTACCAAAACGCTTCTCGATCAACGCGTAGGCCGTCAGATACTCCCCGCGAAAATATCCTGGCAGGAAAATGATGCTGATCAGAATCCGCCCGACAATGTAACCGAACACCAACTGCAAAAATGTCATGTTCCCCGAATACGCAATCGCCGGTGTGCCGATGATCGTGAGCGTGGAAGTCTCCGTTGCGACAATTGAAAACGCCAACGCCCACCATGGCGCGCTTCGCCCTCCCAGGAAATAGTCGCGCGCGTCCTGCTGCCCTCGCCGGAAATGCAATCCCAGCGCCGTAACTCCCAACAGGTACGCAATAACAATCGCCAGATCCAGCGGATGAATGTGCATGAGCACCATGCCGCGCAGAGCTACAGGGAAATGTTGTGCAGCGAGTCGAGAATAGTGGCCGCGCACAGCACCGTCAAGCCAACACTCCGCTGGGTAATGGGGCTACCTCCGGTCCGTCGTCCACTACACCCGGCTGTCTCTGCATTGAGAGATCTTCGCCCACGGTGACGAACGTCTATCATTTACAGCACTGGGTTTGTTAATCTTCAGTGTCGCGGCCAGTTCGGACACTAGGATGATAGTGAGCGATGTTGACGCGCCTCCTTACGACAGCACTTCTACTGGGCCTGTTCTTTACTGGCCGCGCGGTTGGAAAGCAGGCTGAGAAATTCCGTGATTTTTCTCATAAGGGCTCAGAATACGCTTCTCTCGAAAACTTGCGATTTGCCGCCGACGACATTCAGTATTCCGGCTCTGAAATGGTAGACATCCTCGGAAAACCGTACTCTGCTTCAAGGTACGCCTTGAAGGTTACGGTCACAGCGCAAACCCTCTGCGCGGTCGGCGCCACCAATATCTCGGTCTATGAGAAACGTCCTGCCGACTTCGACATTTTCGTTGTGGATGACAGAGACCGGAGCATACATCACGGACTCGTCAGGGAGATGTACGCCACCTGGAAGAAGAAAAAACTCTTTTCCGGGGATTACTTCTTTGATTTTCACAGCAAAAGGAATAGCTACGTTCTCACTGCAATGCCGGACTTGATCAACGTAAAATCATTTTATTTCATTTGGGTCAATGGCCGCGCCGTCAGGATCCTTTTCAAAGGCTTTGAAAACAATGCAAAAGGTGGCTGGGGAGCGATGGATAGCTTTACATCAGAGGCTTTCAGAATCTCCGTGGATGACTCCGAATTTGCGGCCTATCAGTACCCGCTCCGAGCTCAAAAAAGATTCGTCAAGCTATATGAAGAAGGGTTCTTCAACTCACCCCGTTTGCGCCCTTGAGATTCAACCCATTTCTGAATTGTCCTACTTGCAATGTGATTTGACGCCTGACCAGTCGGGACATTGAAAACTGACCCACTCCACTGCAAGCGCTCCTTGCCCGCAACCCTTTCAGCACTCCGCCCGTCGCCCTTGCGCACCCCTGCCCCTCCTCGCGTATGCTCTGGCTATGCGCTACGTTCTCGGGTTCGATGGCGGCGGCACAAAAACGGAGTGTGTCCTCATGGACGAGTCGCGCCACGTCCTTGCGCGCAGCCGCAGTGGACCGTCCAACCCCATGCGCGTCGGATTTGGCGGCGCGCTGGCTGCCGTCTGTGAAGCCGCGCGCTGGGCCCTACAGTCCGCCAATATCCCACCGGCGGAAGTCCTCGCTCTTTGCGCGGGTCTTGCCGGAACGGGTCACGCGGATGCCGAAAGAAAAATGAAACGCCTCCTCGAGGAAGAATTCTCCGGCAAAACTGTGGTTGTGTGTACCGATCTTGAGCTCACTCTTGAGGCCACCGGCGAAGGTCCGGCGATTGTCCTGATTGCCGGCACCGGTTCCGCCGCCGTTGGGCGCGATGCGCACGGCCAGATCGCCCGCATTGGCGGCCACGGCCCGCTCCTCGGAGACGAAGGCAGCGCTTACGATGTGGGCCGGCGCGCTGCCATCGCTGCTCTGCACGAGTTCGATCGTACTGGCGCCAACTCCGCGATGGGCCGCCTGATTCTCCAGGAACTCAACGCCGCCACTTGGCACGAAGTCCAATCCCTCGCCCACGGCGTCCCCGATGAAGTCTTCCCGAAGATTTTTCCGGTGATCCTGCGGGCTGCGGAGCAGGGTGATTCCGCCGCGCGCGCCCTGCTTCAAGCCGCTGCCGGCGACCTCGCCACGCTCGTCGCCGCCCTCATCGAGCGCCTGCAACTCCAGGATCAGAAATTTCTGCTGGCCAAAACCGGCGGCATGGTGGGCTGCTCCTTCTTCTTTGATCAGTTGATGGACGAACGCCTGCGCGCTGTTGCTCCTCAGGCGGAATTTGGCGCCATGGCCATCACCCCCGCTGAATCCGCTGCACGCCTCGCTCTCCGCTTCCTGGTGCCCATCGAGGAAAGGAAGTAACGTGCCCGAGTACGAGGCAGAACTTCAACTCGCGCGCACCGCTACGGGTGATGACCTGAGCGCCCTGCTTTATCACCCTGCGCCCCAAGTGCTCGCCGCGCTCCTCGATAATCCCGCCTTGGATGATTCGAAGCTTTGCCTGCTACTCTCCCGCAAGGATCTTCCCACGGAAGTACTCGAAGACATTGGCACGCGCAAGAATCTCCTGAAAAGCTATGCCGTCAAGCGCGCGCTGCTTTTTCATCCGCGTGCTCCGCGCCTCGCCTGTTTGCGCTTGCTGCGCGACATCTACCTCATGGATCTTGTACAGTTTGCCCTCTCGCCCGCCGCCTCCGCGGAGCTCAAACGCCTCGCCGAAGCCCAAATCGTTGCGCGCCTCCCGCAATTGCCACTGGGCCAAAAGATTGCTCTCGCTCGCCGCGGACCCACGCACGTTGCCGGCGCACTCGTAGCGGAAGGCCATCCGAATGTCCTGCCTGTCGCCCTCGATAATCCCTTCCTCACGGAAGCCCAGGTGCTCAAGGCCCTGGCGCGCGAGAAAACTTCTCTTCGCCTCGTGCAAGCCATCGCCATTCACCGCAAATGGTCCCAGACTTACAATGTGCGCCTCGCTCTTGTGCGCAATCCCTCCGCGCCATTGGCAACCGTGCTCGCCTTCTTGCCTCACCTTACCGTAACCGATCTTCGTGTACTCGCGGATCCCGGCATCGTCCCGGAAAACCTGCGCCGCTATCTTCAGGCGGAAATCCAGCGCCGCATGCGCGTCTCCAAAGCCCTCGCCAACAAAAACTCCTAACCGCCAATTTCTCTCCGCGCATTTGTTCCAAACGCCATTGTAGTGGCCGGCCTTTAGGCCGGTTCTTGCGTCGCTTGCTGTTGTAGGGCCCGTCCTTCTGAGGCGGGCCGCTCTTGGGTTTATTTTACCTTTGTGGTGGCCATTTCTTTTGGAGCGCGGCGGCTTGTTTACCCTGAGCTTCGAAGGGCCGCCGCTTTTACGTCTTAACCAACTCCGCAAGACCATCTTTCCCACGAGGATGCAGCCGCCTGGCCTTCACCTCGACTCGATCGGGGAGGCGGGCGCCTCATGCGCGAACCCCGCTATTTCCGCAACCTAGCGATCAAAATCGCCCCCGCGAAAAACAACACCGCCGAATACGAGAACGCCGCCTTCACCGAAACCTGAGACCACAACAGCCCCACGAGGATGCTCGAAAGAAAATCCCCCACCGCGTTCACTGTCGCCAGCGTCCCGAACGCCATTCCATGCTGCTCTTTCGGCAAAAGTTCCGCCGCCAGCGAATCCTCCAGCGCCTCTTCCGTTCCCACATAGACGCCCGCGAGCACGAAGATCGCGGCCAATAACCAGAGCGCATGCGGCGCCGCCGTCAGAAAAATCGCGGTCACGCCGCCCAGCGCATAGCCTCCTGCGAGAATCGCCTTTCGGTGCGGCACGTGGTCGCTGACCCAGCCGCTCACGTAAGCCGAGCCTGCGTAAAAGACGTTGTGCAGCGTGTACAGCCCCACCGCAATGCTTGCTGCCCAGGCCATTCCGTGCGTCGGCGCCAGCATGCGCGTCGCATAAAGAATCAGCAGCGTGTGTGAAAAATCGCCCGCCCCGAATATCCCCACTCCCAGCAAAAATCGGCGAAAGGATCCCGGCAGCGCGCGCAGCCCCGTCAGAAACGACACTTGCTTGCGCGTTCCAATCGGCCGCTCCCGCACCAGCAGCCAGAAGCACAGTGCCGCCAGCAAACCCGGCAACAGCGTCCAAAAAAACACCGTGCGATACGCGTGATTCGTCACCCGCAGCAGCCACAGGGCCGTCAGCGGCCCCGCAATCGCTCCCACCGTATCCATCAATCGCTCGAAGCCAAACGCGCGCCCGTACGCGGAAGGCGAAACGTCCGCAGCCAGCAGCGCTTTCTTCGCCGGCGACCTTACCCCGCGCGCGAGCCGCGACGCTGCCCGCCCCAACAACACATGAACCGCGTGCGTTGCCAGCCCAAACGAAGCCGTCGCCACGGCCGTGACCACATACCCAATGACCACCAGCGGCTTGCGATGTTTCAGTCGGTCGGTGTAGTAGCCCGACGCCAGCTTCGTGAAGCTGGACAATCCGTCCGAAATCCCTTCAATCGCCCCCAGCCACGCCGGGCCCGCGCCAATCGCCGCCAAAAACGACGGCAGAATCGCCGTGGCGATTTCGTGGCTCCAGTCGCTGAACAAGCTTGTCAGTCCAACGCCCAGCACCGTGCGGTTCAGCCAGTGCCCGCCGCTCGCCTGCTCTGCGCTAGTTTTTTCGGTATTCACAGCCGACAGTGTACATTCCCAGTGCGCACTTGCCCAACGCTCCTTGCAGGCCGTCGCCTCGCTATTGCCGTGACGCCGGTCGGTACAATATCACTCGCACCTTCTCCAGCGTGATTAGCCCGCCGTCCACCATCTCATCCAGCCGCGGCAGGATCTGCTCGATGCGTTCCTGCGTTTCCACCACTTCCAGCACGATGGGCAGGTCCTGCGACATGCGCAACAGTTTGTCCGTGTGATAGATGCTCGAGCCGCCATAACCGCCCACGCCGCGCAGCACCGTCACTCCGGAAAACCCCTCCTTGCGCAACAGTTGCACGATGGCATCGTGCAGTGGTTTGCTGTGCCATTTGTCCGATTCGCCGATATGCACGCGCATCAGCGTCCGTTCACCTTCAAATTTCTGATGTGTCATGGCGTACTCCCGCAGGCCTTTCGTCCTGGCTGCCAGCAAGCTCAACTAGAATCGGCTGGCCAGCCGTATCCCTGCCACCGAAAGAAACAGTCCCAATACCACGCTCGCTGCCACGTACGTCGTAGCCCAAAGCCACTCGCCCGCTTCCAACATCTTTGCCGTTTCCCAGCCGAAACTCGAAAATGTGGTGTACCCGCCGAAAAATCCCACCGCAATCGCCATACGCAATTCCGGTGAGATCACCATGCGATTCAACGTGAATTGCCCGATGAGTCCCAGGAAAAAGCATCCTGTGAGATTGATCGCCAGCGTGCCGTAGGGAAACGTACTCCCCATTCTTACCTGCACCAGCCCCTGCAATCCATAGCGCGCCAGCGTCCCGATGGCTCCAAACACCGCAATCAGCAATAAACGCAACGGTTCTCCTGTCCGGCTGCTCTGGCTCCCGCTAACAAAAAACTCCTGGTGCCCTCCGGCAGCCAGGAGTCATCAGCCCGGCAATTCCAGCCGAGGCGGTTTTGGCGAACTCCATCGCCATCTGTGTTTTCGCTGAAAAGTCTATCTGCGCCCTTTTCTCGGGGCAAGTCTCTTTTCCCAGCATGAGCGCAAGTGCTCAATGCACATGCTGTTGCGCATCGCCTGCGGGAGGCGCCCCAGCGGCCTTTTCCAACAGCACAATCTTTTCCAGATGCCCCACGTTTTCCCCCACCACCAAGTCTGCGCTGATCTTGTCACCCGGTTTCAGCGGCTCAATCTGTTTTTCTTCCGCCACCAGGTAATTCATGGTCATTGCAGGCATCAATCCCGGAATCTCGCCGTGTTTCACCGTCACCATCTTTTCCGGGACGTTGACCGAGATCACCTCCGCCTGAATCGCATAATGTTTCACCGGTCTCGTCTGGCACCCTGCGCTCGACAACACCAACATCCCCAGCAAAAATGGAATGAATTGTCTCATCGCTGCTCCTCAATAATGAAAACGATAGCGGAATTCCGCGTAGATTTCCCGCGGGTCGTTGTAGTGAAATCCTCCGAACGTCAGGCTGTTGTCCAGCTCCACGCGACGGTTCGCCGCATTCAGCGCGGTCACCGAAACGCTGTATTTCTCCGCGAAGCTCTTCCCCAGCGAAAGATCAAACGTCGTGTGCTGCGGCAGATAGTTCCCGGGATATTGCGTGTCTGGAATCCCGTTCGTGAACCCCGAACCGTAGTACACGTTCACGGACGCGAACGACCGCCAGGGCAGAGTTGCATTGAAACCCAGGTTCAATGTGTTTCTCTGATCATGGTCCACCGGTGAATATCCCGGCAGGATATAGAGTGGGCATGCCGTCGTCACGCCGCTCGGGCAGATCAAACCTCCGGTGATGGGTGCGGTCGCCTGCGCGATTTGATTCGCATAGGCGAGGTGAAACTGGCCGCGACGCCAGAGGCGGGGGGACCGCAGCGTGAGTTCCCAACCTTGAATCAAGGCGGCGTCCCATGTGATCGGCCAGAAGAGATTCGATTCTCCGATATTGTTATGATCCAGCCAATTCGTCGCCCGTGTTTGGTAGGTATCGGCGTCAAGAGCCCAGCCGCGAAACGGCATCGTGAGCCCAAACTGGTGCTCCTCATCCCGCTCACCGCGCAGGGGAGCGAAAGTAAAATTCTGGCTGTTCGCTAAACCGAGCAGTGGGCCGGTGGCCGTCACGAGTGGCGGGGCCTGGTAAAAGTCACCGTAGAAGGCGCGAAAGACCCAGTTGAGGTGTGGAACTCTTACGGCCACGCCAAAGCGAGGGTCCGTCGCGTTCTCCACGACGTCCGCTGTAAAGTGTGTCTGGCGAAGGCCGGCAATTAAGGTCAACCACGAAGTCACTTTGAACTTGTCGTTGATGAATATGCTCGCCAGCCCTCCCGTTACTCCAATCGAAGAGGCCGGGAAATTTTGACTGCCGTCCGTGAATTGGTTATCGAAGAGGTTGTACTGGTGCTGAGCGAATCCGTACACGCCTGCCTCCACGTCAATTTTCCAAACGCTTGCATTCACGGCCGCCTGTAAACCCCCGTAATTGGCAGTCTGATCCATGGTCGAAATGACGGGATGATCGTTCGCCCCGCCTTGGTAGTCGGCGCTGTTGTAGTGATAAAAGGGCGAAACTGTAAGCAGCAGGTTTGCGTTGAATGTATGGATCCATGAGAACGCTACATAGCCGTCGGTTTCGTGCTCGCCATCTCGGAGGCCGTAACTGGGGGACTCCCCCGCCGCCACCAACTGTTGATTTCCGATTGAGTTGGGATTCGGGTCGTAAGGGATTTGGTAGTAATCCTGGCGCAAAGACGTGACCAATCGAAATTGGTTCTTGGAATTGGGGTTGTAGATGAAGGACGCGAATCCCCCATAACCGTTTTCCGCATCGTGAAAAACTTGTCCAATCGGCGTCTGCAGCCCGTAATTGCTCCGATTTCCGTTCAAGCTCGCGTAATAGGCGAAGCGCTCGGTGTGACCGCCGAAATTGATTTGATCGTTTGTTTGGTACCAATTCCCCAAACTCAGGACCAGCTCCGCCTCACTGTTCCGCTCAAAACCCGTTCGCGGCACGATGTTGAAGATTCCGTAGGTGCGGTCCCCATAATCCGCTTCGTAGCTGCCTCTTTGAACCTCCAGATAGTCAATGTCCTTCGGGTCTATCACCGGGCCCAGATTGGCGGCGATATTCGTATTAGGTATGGGGATGCCGTCAATCAGCCAGTCCACCTGGTGGCCTCCTCGCATGTGCAACATGTCGTGCGTCACATACGCGGCGGGCACATAGTCAGTGATCATTTGCAACGCGTTCGTGCGGTCCGCGCCCGGCGTCTCTGCGATGTCCGCGCGCGCAACCAGCGTCGTCGGCGTCACGGAATCGCCGTTCGCTACTTCTTCCTGTCCTTCTGCTGTGACGGTTTCAGTCTGATTCACGGAAGCGATCTTCAGTTGAAAATGCAGCGTCGGCGAGGAAGCCGAAACCACCGTGACCGTTTCCTGCTCCTCCGCAAAGCCGCTCCTTGTCACCGTCACTAGGTAATCGCCCACCGGCACCGCTGTAAACAAAAACGCCCCATCTTGGTCTGTTTGTGCCGTTTGCGCCCAATCAGAGGTGGCCGACTTCAGCTTCACTGCCGCGTCGGCTACTGGCCGGTGCTGCGGATCGTGTACGACGCCTCGCACCATTCCAAATATGGTGGCAAACACTCCGCTCGCAAAAAGAAATACCACTCCAACGACAAGCAAAATTCGCTTCATCTTAGATTCTTCTCCATTGGATGGCGGAAATATCCGCGGCGAGTCGCTTGGACCCGGAACATGTTCCATTTCACGAAAATAAGCGGGAAATTACAGGGAGAAGAGAGGCGTGCGAGGAGGGGGAGAGAGTGGCTCAGACGATTGCATAGATTCGGTCGCTGCAAGGTTGCTGGCCGCTGCCCTGGCTTCGCTAGGCTGGGCAATGGTTGCGGGTGCCGGCATCACAAAAATCGCTGGCGTCGCTAGGATTTGACTGCGTTCCTGGCAGCAGGACATCGAGCAGCCGCTCATGCCGCTTCCGCCACGGTGCTCGCAGTCCATTGGCGTTTCCGCTGCACCTGCCTGCTGCGGCCGGGCGGGCCCTGGTTTCGAGTGTCTGTGCGCCAGGCACAGGCCGCCCTTACAACAGTCCATACCTTCCGTTGGCCACGCCGCTGCCCACAGCGGAGCCCACAGCAGCACCACTGCAACCAGGCACACCCATGCCCCCATTTTTCCCGGAGCGATAGGAATGGCCCGCGACCTCTTCATAGTTGGAATTGGCAGGATACCCTAACTCCCACGCCCTCTCCAAGCCAAATAGGAAGGGGCCCGCCAGCGCGCTGCTGGCGCCGCAATCCACTGGCATTTCTTGACTTACTCCCCCCGCGAGTCGCAAACTCATTTTATGCCCCACATCTACATTCAATTTGACTTCGCAAAAGACGAGGAGAAAGTTCAACAAGCACGCCACAAACTCGAGGGCTGGAAGCAGGCCTACCGCCTCGACAAGAAACTCCTCTTCAAGTTCGAACGCATCGCCGCCGCTGCTCCCGCTGAAGACAGTGCCAAGTCCGACGAAACCGATAAGCCTGACAAGTCTAAAGGGAAGATCAAGGCCAAACCTGAAGCTCCTCCAGCCGCACCCTCCGAAACCGTCAAGCTCCTCGTGCGTCTCGACTTTTCCAATCACGAAAAACTCTCCGGACAGCGCTGGCTGCAACGAATTCCGTCCGAGGAACCATTTCAGAGTGCTTCGCCAATTATCGTCAAGCCCGCCGACGCTCTCTTCCCCGATACCGAAAAGCACTTTGACGACCTGGGATAGTACTGCCGTTTGCGGTGAACCCACTCTGCTTTCCTATCGATTTGCCGCCTTCGTCCGGTATAATACAAATTCGCGCGTATATTACTCCTCTCCACCACGAGGGCGAACCGAATGGCCGTGCAAACTCGCGTGAAGATCGCCAAGCTCGAATCGCCCAAGTACCACGGCCTCGACCGCGACACCCTCGTCCGCCTCTACCGCACCATGTACCTCTCGCGGCGCCTCGACGACCGCGAAATTCAGCTCAAGCGCCAGAGCAAAATCTACTTCCAGATTTCCAGCGCCGGTCATGAAGCCGTCACCGCCGCCGCCGGTCTTCTCTTGCGTCCCGGCGTGGACTGGCTCTACCCCTACTATCGCGACCGCGCTCTCTGTCTCATGCTGGGTGTTACGCCGTTAGATACTCTCCTTCAAGCCGTCGGTGCGAAGGACGATCCCAGCTCTGGTGGACGCCAGATGCCCTCCCACTGGGGCCATCCCAAATGGAATCTCGTCAGCAAATCCTCCTGCACCGGCACGCAGTTTCTCCACGCCGCTGGCGCCGCGGAAGCAACGCTCTACTACGAGCATCGCCATAAAGCCCTCGAGCAAGCGCAGCAGGCCCCGCTGGGGGAACACGTCAATTACCAGCCCGAAGAGATCGTCTACGTCTCCTCCGGCGATGGCGCCACCAGCGCAGGCGAATTCTGGGAATCGCTCAACGTCGCCTGCGCCAAGAAACTTCCCCTCTTCTATCTGATCGAGGACAACGGTTACGCCATTTCTGTTCCTGTGGAAGTGCAAACCGCCGGTGGCAGCATTTCCCGCCTGGTCAAGGGTTTTCCCGGCCTGCACGTCGCCGAATGCGATGGCACCGACCCGCTGGAAAGTTACGCCGTCTGCAAGGAAGCCATCGCCTACACGCGCGAGCGCCGCGGCCCCGCGCTTGTTCACGCCCGCGTCACGCGTCCCTACTCCCACTCGCTTTCCGACGACGAAAAACTCTATAAAACTCCCGAAGAGCGCGAAGCCGAAGCTCGCCGCGATCCGCTCTCCAAGTTCTCGCTTTTCCTCATTCGCGAAGGCCTTCTCGATCAGAAAGAAATTGAATCCCTCGAAGCCCAGGTCGATCGCGAAGTCCGTGAAGCCACCGATCAGGCCCTCGCGGCCGAGCATCCCGAGCCCTCCTCCATCCCGCTGCACGTTTATTCGCAGGACATCGACCCCACTTCCGCGAGCTTCGCCACCGAGCCCAAATTTCAGGCCGCTCCCAAGACCATGGTCGAAATGATTGCAGTCACACTCCAGGACGAGATGGCTCGCGATGAACGCATCGTCGTTTTTGGTGAAGACGTTGCCGATGCCAGCCGCGAGGATACTCTCCGCGAGGTGAAGGGTAAGGGCGGCGTTTTCAAAGCCACCGCCGGTTTACAGCGCAAATACGGCTCTGATCGCGTCTTCAATACGCCCATCGCGGAAGCCGGCATCGTTGGCCGCGCTATCGGCATGGCCACCCGGGGCCTGAAGCCTGTCGCGGAAATCCAGTTCTTCGATTACATCTGGCCGGCCATGATGCAAATTCGCGATGAACTCTGCGTCCTTCGCTGGCGCTCCAACGGTGCCTTTAAGTGCCCGGCCGTCATTCGCGTGGCCATCGGCGGCTATCTTACCGGCGGCGCCGTCTATCACAGCCAGAGCGGCGAATCCATTTTTACCCATTGCCCCGGCTTGCGCGTGGTCATGCCTTCCACCGCCCTCGATGTCGCCGGCCTGCTGCGCACGGCCATTCGCTGTGACGATCCGGTGATGTTCCTCGAACACAAACACCTGTACCGCCAGCCCTACAATCGCTCCGAATACCCCGGCCCCGATTTCACCATTCCTTTTGGCAAAGCGCGCCTGGTCAAGGAAGGCGAACAGGTCAGCATCATCACTTATGGTGCCGTCGTTCGTCGCGCCGAAGTAGCCGCTGCTGCCCTGGAGCGCGAAGGCATTTCCGTCGAAATCCTCGATCTTCGCTCGCTCTCTCCCTACGATTGGGAAGCCATCGCCGCCACCGTACGCAAAACGCACCGCGTCATCGTCGCCTACGAAGACATGCTGAGCTGGGGCTACGGCGCCGAAATCGCCGCGCGCATTGCCGAAGAACTCTTCGCCGAACTGGACGCTCCCGTTAAGCGTGTCGCCGCCATGGACACATTTTGCGCTTACCATCCCAAGCTGGAAGACGCCATCCTCCCCCAAACCGACGACCTCGCCGCCGCCGTCCACCTCCTCCTAGCCTACTAACCGCCTCTGCCTGGCCTAATTTGGAGTGCGGTGCCTTGGCGCCGCCTTTACAACTGCATGCCCCGCCAACAAACCCCAATTCCTCCACCCGCCATCCCCGAAACACAATCACCCCAATTTTTGTCCGGGCCGTGGCACTGTCACTCCTGACTGCTCTCTTGGGTTTGCCTTTGGAGTGTGGCGGCTCGTTTACCCTGCTTGCCCCGATCTTAGAGGGGAGCTTCGAAGGGCCGCCGCTTTTACAACTGCATGCCCCGCCAACAAACCCCTATGTCTCCACCCCTTTCCCCAAGTTACAATCACTCCTCGCTGTACTCTTTGGTTTGCCTCTCCTCGCTGCCCTCTCCCCACGAAACTTTTTCCTCCCCTTTTTCGTATATACGTTTAGAATCCATTCGACACAGCTCTGTGGGGGTACCTTATGTTCTGCTCATCTTGTCAGAAGGAAATCGCCCCAGGTTCCAAGTTCTGCTACAACTGCGGCGCAAAACAGCCTGATACGGCGGGTGGGGGCGCTTCTCCCTGCGTCACCGCGCCCAAGCGCCTCATGCGCTCCAGTAGGGACAAGAAAATCGGCGGCGTCTGTGCCGGACTGGCCGATTATTTCGATCTTGATCCCACGCTCGTTCGCGTGCTCTGGCTCTTGGCTGTTTTCTGCGCCGGCACCGGCTTCTTGGTCTACCTGGTCCTGTGGATTGTACTTCCGCTTGCGCCGCCCGCGTGTCCGCCCGTCGCTGTGCCAGGTCCCATCGCGCAAGTTTGACGGTCCGGCGGCCCACGCCTTCTCAGTTGGTTCAGACGAACTGGAAATCTGTCCCTACTCCTTGCCGCTCTTCGCTACCCGTCTCTTCTTCCCGCCATCTTCGAAGATCAAATAATCCATTGACACAGCCCCCGCTCCCACCGTAGCCAGCGCAAAACACGCCGCTCCCACAGCCAGCGGAAACTCATACTCCTTCACCGCCATATACCCGTGGCCGCTGTGTACTTTCCAGATCGCTATGCCCATCTCAATCGCCAGCAGCAACGCCGCCGGCCTCGTGAACAATCCCAGCGCCAGCAACAGCGCGCCGAAGCTCTCCAGGATTCCCGCCACCGGCACCAGGTATCCCGGCAACCCATGCATCACGAAAAACTCCCCCATTCCCGCGTTCGCATGTACCAGTTTGGGATATCCGTGATACACGAAGATTATTCCCAGGCACACACGCAACGCCAGCAACGCCAACGGCTGCACTCCATTCAAGAACTTCATTTCTCATCCCCCTGTGTCTCTCACCTTACTTTCGTTCTTGTTATCTTTCCAGACTCACACTGGTGCGCTGTGTCACGTCGGCTACGCCTCCGATTCAGGTACAATTCGTCAAGTAGTTAGGTGTCCTCTGCGAGGCTCCATGAAATCTTCCGTTCGCACCTTAGCCATTGTCAACGGCGGCGGCGATGCGCCAGGTCTCAATCCCGTCATCCGCGCCATCGTTCGCTCCTCCATCTATGAACACAACATGCGTGTCATCGGCATCCGCAACGGTTTCGATGGCCTCATCTGGCCCGAAGGCGCGAAGGAAATGACGGAGGAAACTGTCAGCGGCATTCTTCCGCGCGGCGGCACCATTCTCGGCACCACCAATCGCGGCAATCCCTTTGCCTACAAGACTTCCGAAAATGGCAAGGAAGTTGTTAACGACTATTCCGATCTTTGCATGGATAACGCCCGCCGCCTTGGCATTGAAGCCATGATCGTCATCGGGGGTGACGGCACCCAGCACATTGCCCGTGATTTCTCCCGCCGAGGCGTCAACATCGTCGGCGTCCCCAAAACCATTGACAACGATCTCGACGCCACGGAAGTCAGTTTCGGTTTTGATACTGCACTGGTCATTGCCACGGAGGCCATCGACCGTCTCCATACCACCGCCGAAAGCCACCACCGCGTCATGCTCATCGAAGTCATGGGCCGCGACGCTGGCTGGATCGCTCTCCACTCCGGGATTGCGGGTGGCGCCCACATCATCCTCGTTCCCGAAATCCCCTTCAGTTTCGACGCTGTTTGTGACGCCGTCCGCGCCCGTGAATTGCGCGGCAAGCACTTCAGCCTCATTGTCGTCGCCGAAGGTGTAAAGCTCCCCGCCGTTGATCCCCAGGGCAAACCTATCCCACCCGTCGGCCCCGGCGGAGTTACCAATGTCATCGCCGATATCCTTCGCGAAATGCTGCACAAGGAGTTACGCGTCACCGTCCTGGGTCACGTCCAGCGCGGCGGCTCGCCCACCCCATTCGACCGCATTCTCGGGACGCGCTTTGGCGTTGCCGCCGCCGACCTCGTCGCCAAAGGTCAATTCGGCCGCATGGTTTGCCTCAAAGCCGGTAAAATGGCTTCTGTGTCTCTCGACGAAGCCCTGGAAAAAATGAAGTTCGTCGATCCCGGCTGCGAAATCGTTCACGCGGCGCGCGCTGTCGGCGCCACCTTCGGAGATAGCGAATGAAGCGAAGTCTTCTCGTTGCCGTGCCGATTCTGTGTCTCGTGGTCCTGCTGGCCTGGTTCTTCCGCCCGAAACACGAGTCACTCGGCGCTGCCTATGTCAGCGAACGCAGCGTCACTCTCTGGAGTGGCGTCGCTCAGGTGCGCGAACAGCTTGGCGTCCTTCTCTATGGAGACCGCGTCGAAGTCCTCGCCCGCCGCAACGACAACGTCAAAGTGCGCACCGCTGCTGGTGTCACCGGATGGGTTGATGGCCGCTATTTAACGGAGCCGGATCTTTGGCAGCGCAGCGCGAAGCTCCTCGAGCAAGCCAAATTCTTGCCCGTCCAGGCTCGCGGCCGCACCAAGACCACCACCAATCTTCGCGTCGCGCCGGGCCGCACGGAGCCGCGCCTCTACCAGTTTGGCCGTGGCGCCGAACTCGAAATCCTGGGCCGTGCGGTGGCCGATTGGGTGCAAGCCTCCGACGAAAAGGATACTTCCGGCGACGCCGAAGAAACCAAGCAGGAAGACTGGTTTCTCGTTCGTGGCGTCGCCACGCGTCCTCCCGGCGAAGGCGTCGTGCGCAATTCCGCCATCACCACCACGACGCAGCCCGGCGACCAAACCATTCCCATCGCGGGCTGGGTCATCGGGCGCTTCGTTTCCCTCGATGTGCCGGATGCCGTTCGCGAAGGCACCAATTCCGCGAACGTCCGTCCTCTTGCCTGGTTTGAGCTGAATCGCATCACCGATCCCGAGGGCGATCACCCGCAATATCTCGTTGCCGGCACCCGCAGCCCGGAAGGACAGCCCTGCGATTTCACCACGCTGCGCGTTTTCACCTGGAACGCCAGGAAATCTCGCTATGAAACCGCTTATATTGAAAACGACCTCTGCGGCGCTTTCCCCATCCAGGTCGGCAAAGGCCCCAAGGGTGAGCCCGAGTTTCGCTTCCACGTCATGGATGGCGCCAAGCAAGAACGCGCCTATCACCTCAACCAGACCCTAGTCCGCCGCATCCGCGAGGAATCCCCCTCCAAAAAATCCGCCGCCCACCACTAAGGGCTCTCGCCTCTGTAGCGGCCGGCTGGCGTTTACCCCGACCTGATCGGGGAGGCAGTCCCTCCTTGAGTCCTTTTCCCCCGCCTGCACATTCCATCCTCTGTGCTAAATTATCTTGTCGAGAACTTCCATGACCCTCCACATCAACGAATCCGAAGTTCGCCAACTCCTCACCATGCCGCTGGCCATCGAAGCCGTAGAGGACATCTCCCGCAAGCAGGCTCACGGCAACGTCCTCATCCATCCCCGCCGCCGCTTCGAACTCGGCGGTGGCGGTTTTTTCCATCTCATGGCCGCGCTCGATAAGGAATCTGGCTTCGTCGCCACCAAGCAATACACTTACGTGAAGGGCAAGCTCTGCTTCCTCGTCACCCTCTTCAGCGCGACCACCGGCGATCTTCTCGCTCTCATCGAAGCCGATTACCTTGGCCGCCAGCGTACCGGCGCCGCTTCCGGCGTCGCCACAAAATATCTTGCCCAGAAAGAGGCTCACTCCGCCGCCATCATTGGCACCGGTGGCCAAGCAAGAACGCAGTTGGAAGCGATCAACGCGGTTCGACTGCTAGATTCCGCTTATGTCTACGGTCGTGACCCGCAGCGCCGCAATCGGTTTTGTGAGGAAATGTCGGAGCGTTTGAGCATCAACGTGTATCCCATGGAGTCCGCCGCCGCTGCCGTGCGCAACGCCAAAATTGTTTCTACTGCCACCACTTCTTCCCATCCCGTATTGACCGGCGAGGATTTGTCTGCGGGTATTCACATCAACGCCATCGGCGCCAATCACGCTCACAAACAGGAACTCGATGCCGCTGCCGTCGCCAAAGTTAGTCTCATCTTCGTGGATTCCCTCGAACAGTCCAAGGAGGAGGCGGGCGACCTCATCATCCCCTTCCAGCAGCAGCCCCAGCGCTGGAACGACGTTCACGAGCTCGCGCAACTCGTCGCCGCCCAAGTCCCCGGGCGCACCTCGGATTCCCAGATCACCCTCTTCAAATCCAACGGCATCGCTGCCTGGGATCTCGCCGTCGCCGTGAAGGTCTTCCACCTCGCCAAAGAAAAGGGCCTCGGCCGAGATCTGCCGTTCTATTCTTCCCTCGGATAAGCAGTCCTTACTCCTGCAGGCAAAACGGAAATCACCCGTTTCAGATTCCCTCTGTGACGCCTGGGACACCACCGGTGCGGCTTGTTAACCAAGAATATCGTGCTGGAATGAGCACAAGTACTGGAGTTTCTAGTACTAGTCTTGGACGCATTTTTCTATTCTAGAGGCAAAGTCGCGTGGTTGTTGTTGTCCCGGTTTTGTGGAGGTGCTGCGTTAAACGCAGCTCACACATCGCTCCCCTCACATCACCGGTTCTGCGGCCGCGGGAAATTTGCCTTTCCGTCGGATTCTCACTATCCCGCGCAGGCCGCTGCAGCATGTAGCAAAGGAGAGATACAAACATGAAGTCCGCAGCGAAAATTTTCCCCCCAGCTTGTCTGATATTGCTTGCATTTCTCTTGTCCGCATGCAGCGGCGTGAAAGTCGCCAGTACCGTCGGTGGCGGCGGAACCACCGGCCCCTTCACTATCAGTGCGAATGTTACCGGGCTTTCTCCTGGCAATAGCGTGGTTCTTGCGGACAACGGCACTGACAAACTCACCATCACTACAAATAATTCCGCCACCGCCTTCGCGGTTCTCATTGCTGATAACGGCGGCTATGCCGTCACGGTTCTTACGCAACCCACTTCGCAGACCTGCACCGTAGCCAGTGGCACCGGCAAGGCTACCGCTAACTTAACCATTCAAGTAACCTGCGCCATCATTCCGGTGACTGCCACCATCGGCGGCACCGTCACCGGCCTCGTTTCCGGCACGAGTTTAATCTTGCAGGACAACGGCGGCGACAGTCTTACGATTGTCGGCACGGGTGCCCCCGTCCCTTTTACCTTCAAGACCCCCGTTACTGGTCCCACGGACGCCTACGCCGTCACGGTTCTTACTCAGCCGGCCAACCCCTTGCAGATCTGCGCCGTGGCCCCAAACACCGGCAGCGGCATTGCCACTGGCAATGTCACCAACGTTGCGGTCTCCTGCGTATTGGCTTACACCATCGGCGGCACCGTCACCGGCCTTGTCGGCACCGGCTTGATCCTTGAAAATAGCGACACCGAGCAGCTCAAAATTACCGGCAATGGGGAATTTACGTTCGTAAATCCTGTCCCCACCGGTTACGCCTACACCGTAACAATCTTCGCACAACCCACTGGCCCGGCGCAGACTTGCGTTGTCACCACTGGCACAGGCAGCGGCACGGCCACCGCCAATGTCACCACCGTCGCGATCACCTGCCCGGCAATCACTTACAGCGTCGGCGGAACGGTAGTCGGGCTGGCAGGTGTCCCACCAAATAATGGCCCCGAAACTGACGGCGAATTCATCCTCGAGAACGTCTTGGGCAACACCCTGACAATCACTGAAAACGGTTCTTTCACCTTTGCCACGCCCGAGGCGCTCAACGACCAATACGAGATCTCGATACTCCACTCGGCGAGCACCCAGACCCAGGGCTGCACGCTATGGGATTACAAGGGTGTGGTGACCGGCAACATCACCAGCATCGTGGTCGATTGCGCCCATGACGACTGGACATGGATCGACGGCACCAATATAGCCGGCACGATTGCCGCGCCTCAATACGGCTCGTTCCCTGGGACTGCGCCTGAGACGATTCCGAATCCCTACACTAACACGCCCGGCGCGCGATACTCTGCTGCGGGGTGGACCGACGCATCTGGAAATCTCTGGCTGTTCGGTGGAGACGGCTGGGAATTGACCGGATCTGCCGAGCCCGACACCCTGGATGCGCCCATGAACGACCTGTGGGTCTGCCCTATGGTTGGCGATCAATGTCAGTGGCAGTTGGTGGGCGGCTATGACCCGGCGACGGTGGGCAGCACCACGGTTGGCGCGGAAATCATAGCCAACGCTCAGACCGAGGGCCAATTCAGTGTATATACGAATGTGGGCGTGGCTCTTCCTTATCCAACTCCCGTTCCGGGAGGACGTTTGGGCTCGGCTACTTGGACCGACAACGCCGGAAATCTTTGGCTCTTCGGTGGAAAATCTCCCGGCGCCCACTTTCTCAACGATCTCTGGGAGTACAGTACCGCTGGCCTCAACGCCTCTAACTTCACGACCGCTGTGGGCCAGTGGATTTTCGTGGGTGGCTCTGAGTTGGTCGACCAGCCGGGCACTTACTCGGGAGCCGGCGCAGTCCCTGGCGCTCGCGTAAACCCCGTTTCCTGGAAGGATAGTTCCGGCAATTTCTGGCTATTCGGCGGATACGGCTTCGACGGAAGCGGAAATCTAGGATACCTGAACGATCTCTGGGAATACACCGGCGGCAAGTGGACCTTTGTGTTAGGCTCTGCTCTGGCTAATCAAAACGGAATCTATGGCAATCCTGGAACTGCAGCACCTACCAACATTCCCGGCGGACGCCATGAAGCCGTTGGCTGGGCGGATGCCACTGGAAATCTCTGGCTCTTCGGCGGAGAAGGCGAAGATTCTGTTGGAACGGCCAACGGGATCCTGAACGATCTCTGGATGTACAACATCTCCAGCAATCAATGGACGTTCGTAACTGGCTCCGTTACTGCAAACCAGACTGGCGTTTATGGACTTCAGCCCTTGGTCGGTCCCCCGAGCACCATCGGTGCAGCCGGTACGGTGGGTCTGACGGGTGGCACGACCGGCACCTTCCCCGGCTCGCGTTGGGGTGCTAGTGGCTGGACCGACAATGGCGGAAATTTCTGGCTCTTTGGTGGATGGGGTCTGGATTCCACCGGAACGAATGGTAATGGAGCACTTAACGACCTATGGGTCTACACTCCGAACGCTACCGCGGGTCTGCCTGGCACGTGGACCTGGATCAAGGGTTCGAACACCGGCAGCGATAACGGCCTCTATGGCACCTTGGTGCGCCCCTACTTGACCTATGTGATCTGGACTCCCGGGGGCCGCAGCAATGCGACGCACTGGGTTGACGGCAACGGCCAGCTCTGGCTCTTTGGCGGTGAGGGCTACGATTCCACAAGTACTTCCGGGAACGGCTACCTCAACGACCTGTGGCGCTACCTGCCATATAAGGACTGAGCTGAGCTAACCAAAACAAATCCAAGGCCAGAGTGCATTGAGCAGTTTTTCAATGACTCTGGCCTTGACACTTTGATGCCGACGTTTTACAGTTCTCGAACGAACGTTCGAGACGCCATGGCTACGTCGCTCCCCATTCCGCGCGACTCGCAATCCAAACTCCTCCACATCCTTCGCCATTCAGCCAAAATCTTTGCCGCGCGCGGCTTTGAAGGCGCTTCCATGCGGGAAATCAGCCGCGCCACCGGCGTCTCTCTTTCCGGCCTGTATTATTACTTCGAGAGCAAGCAGAAACTCCTCTATCTAATTCAAAAAAATACCTTTACCTATATCATGATTCGCCTCCACGCATGTTTGGAGGGAGTCCGCGACCCCCAAGTCCGCCTCCGGCTCCTAGTCCAGAACCACCTTGAATACTTTCTCTCCCACCCTCACGAGATGAAAGTCCTATCCCACGAAGAAGAAGCCCTCGACGAGCCTTTTCGCAACGAAGTCGCCGCCATCAAACGCCGCTATTACAACCTGGCCCGCGAAATCTTCGATGGCCTCGCAGCCGAAGCCTCCGCCTCACCCCTCAATCCGCGCATTGCCGTTCTCAGCCTCTTCGGCATGATGAACTGGGTCTACAAATGGCACAACCCGGAGGTTGATCCTGGCGCCGAGGAACTCACCGACTTCATCCTCGGCATCTTCCTCCATGGCGTCTTGCTTGGCCCCGCCGATCACACGCAATTGCACGTGGCGGCGGTTCCCGCCGCTGCTTTAGAGGATAGTTAGTCGGGACGGTTGGAAGATTCTCAAGACGGAGAGACAAGAAAAGAAAATATGGCGACATCCACAAGCGCTCCACTGAAGGAACTCATCAAATACCGCGTCGAGGACGGCATCGCTATCTTCGAGCTGGACGATCCGCCCGCGAACACCTACACCTACGACATGATGTTGCAGCTCGACACCGCCATCCTCAAAGCCCGCATGGACGACTCCGTCCACGTCCTCCTAATTCGCGGCGCGGGCGAAAAATTCTTCTCCGCCGGTGCCAGCATTCCCATGCTCGCCAAGGCCGACCCGCAGTTCAAGTACTACTTCTGCCTGCACGCCAACGAAACCCTGTGCCGCCTCGAACAAACGCCCAAACTGGTCATCGCCGCACTGAATGGTCACACCGTCGGCGGCGGCCTGGAAATTGCTCTCTCCTGCGACATTCGCATCGCCAAAAAAGAAGGCGGCAAGATTGGTCTCCCCGAAGTGAATCTTGGCGTGCTTCCCGGCACCGGCGGAACGCAACGCTTCGCCCGCGCCGTTGGCCGCGCCCGTGCCATTGAACTCATGGCCACCGGCCGCACCTTCAGTTTTGAAGAAGCCCTCGAAATGGGCCTAATCCACTATCTCTACGAAAAGGACTCCTTTTGGGAGGACGTTCTCGCCTATGCGCGGCAATTCTGCCCGCCCAACAAGGCTTCCCGCGCTGTCGGCCGCATCAAGCGCTCCGTCGTTACTGGCGCCGAAATTCCTTTCGCCGAAGCCCTGGGCCTCGAGCGCGAATTGCAGCAATTGCTCTTCACTAGCGAGGACGCCAAGGAAGGTCTCGCAGCCTATGCGGAAAAACGTGCCGCAAATTTCAAAGGCAAGTAGAATCTATGCACCGGCTCGCGCAGCACGAAAGGCTAACCATTGCAGCGCCGCGAGAAATCTGTTCTCCTGTTCGAGTGAACGCTGAATGAAGACACTTCCAGACTATCTCCGCAAAGGCATGAAGCTCGTCATCGTGGGCTGCAATCCCAGCGAATCCTCCGTCCGCGCCGGCCATTATTACGCCGGCCGCGGCAATCAGTTCTGGCCCATGCTCTATGAATCGGGCGTGGTCCCCGAACCATTCGACTACCCCGACGACCGCCGCATCATCGAATTCGGGATTGGCCTCACCGATCTCGTCAAGAAACCTACCAAGGGCGTCGAGGAACTCACACGCGAGGATTTCGCCGAAGGCCGCATCGTTCTCTCGCAAAAGCTCGGCGAATTTACGCCGCGCGTGGTGGCCTTTAACGGCAAGATCGTCTACGAGCAGTTTGCCCAGCGCAAATGCAACTTCGGCCTGCAAAAGGCCAATCTCTACGGTGCGCAGGTTTACGTTCTCCCCTCCACCAGCGGTCAGAATGCTAGTGGCAAGAGCGACCGCCTGAAGCACTTTCGCAAACTTGCCCAGCTCGTCGAACGCACCCAGAAAGCGCGCGACTCGCATCCTAGCTGATGGGTAGCCGGGGAAAGGACCCGTACGATGAGCTACGCCCCGCGGGTCGCCTCTCCCTTGGTGCTGGAAGCCAAGCGCGTCCCCAATTTTCAGGGCCGCTGACGCTCTGCTTTGTGGCACAGCCACTCATGTCTGTGCTCTTGGGTTTGTAGCGGCCGCCTTCTGAGGCGGGCGCATTTCCCTTGGGTTTGTATTGGCCGGCCCCGTCCTGCGGGGTCGGTTCTCGGGTTTCTTGATTCCTTCTTGAACGAATTGCAAGGAGGCAAACGCTCATGCCTGCAACACGCTTGGCCACGTTCGATGATTGGGTTGATCTTTTTCGCGTCTGGCAAAAAGATATCGGTGTGGACTACCCCGAAATCACCAACTACCACTTCGAGGCTAAATTCGGCCCCACCCGCTCCAATGAAGTCGAGTTCGGTGCTTACCGCGGCCGCCCCAAATGGGAAAAGGTCGTCAGCATCCCCGACCAGCGCATGCGCGACGCCCTGCTCAATCTCATCGTCTACCAGGGCGACACCGAATTTGCCTCCGTCGAGCAGCAGCGCCGCCTGTTTGAAACCGCTCCCAGCGAACACGATCGCCAGTCGCTTTGCCGCGTCGTCACCGAAGAGATGCGCCACGGCTGGCAGATGTGTCACCTGCTGATGAATCATTTCGGCTACAGCGGCCGCGTCGAAGCGCAAAAAATGCTGGAGCGCCGCGCCTTCGATCAAAAGCGCCTCCTCGGCGCCTTCAATCAGGACGTCAACAACTGGCTGGACTTTTTCGTCTACACCGATTTCGTGGATCGCGACGGCAAATACCAGCTCACCATGTTGAGCTATTCCGGTTTCGCGCCCCTCGCGCAATCCATGATTCCCATGCTCAAGGAAGAATCCTTCCACCTCGGCACCGGCCAGGACGGCATCAAGCGCATCGTCAAGGCCGGCGTCATTCCTCTCCCCATCATCCAGAAGTACATCAACAAGTGGGTTCCCGTCAGCCTCGATCTCTTCGGGGTGGACCGCTCCAGTTCCGCGCATTGGTTTTACGTCTGGGGCCTCAAAGGCCGCTACGACGAGCCCACCGCCCGCGACAAGGCGAATCTCGAGCTCATGAATGAGCACAGCCGCGAGCTTTATCACCAGGAATGCGTCAAGCTGTTGGACATGATCAACAAAAATGTGCCTGCGGGTCAGCCGTTGCTCTATGTGCCCGACGTTAAGTTCAACCGCCACATCGGCGAACACGCGCACATACCCTACAACGTCCACGGTGAACTCCTCGACGAGCGCGACTACGCGGCGTACCTCCAGGAAATGCTCCCGCAGTCCGCCGATCTCACCATCGTCGAAGACATTCAGTCCCTCGAGAAGCACTGGATCTCCCCCAAAGGCGCCATCCAGTGAACGATCTCGAAATCACGCCCCGTCAAGTCAAAGAGCGCTTGGACCGTGCCGAAAAGCTCTTCCTGGTCGATGTCCGCGAACCGCACGAACACGCTCTTTGCCGCATCGAAGGCGCCATCCTCATCCCGATGGGCACAATTCCCGCTAATCTGCAGCGACTCGATACCGACGAAGACGTCATCTGTTTCTGCCACCACGGTATGCGCAGTCTGGACGTTGCCAACTGGCTCCGCCATCAGGGCGTGAACTCCGCGAAATCCATGGCTGGAGGCATCGATCGCTGGTCCACCGAAATCGATCCCAGCGTTCCGCGCTATTGACTCCTACTCTCTAGTTTCTGATCTCTAACCTCTTACCTCGGGTTTCTGTTCTACAATACCTTCAATGAAACCCCTCACCGAGCGCATCATCATCCAGCAAGGCGACATCACCGAAATGGACGTGGATGCCATCGTGAACGCTGCCAACAACGATCTCATCCTCGGCGCGGGTGTTGCCGGCGCCATTTACCGCAAGGGCGGCGAAACCATCCAGCAAGAGTGCAACGAAATCGGCAGCATCCCCGTCGGCTATGCGGCCATCACCGGCGCGGGCAAACTCAAGTCGCGTTACGTAATTCACGCCGCGAGCATGGGCCTCGGCGGCGTGCCCACCACCGCCAGATCCCTGCGCACCTCCACGGCGCACTCGCTGCGAATCGCCGCTGAACGCAAACTCAAGTCCATTGCCTTTCCCGCCGTGGGCACCGGCGTATCCGGCTTTCCCCTCGACGAATGCGCTCGGATCATGCTCACCGAAACCATCGAGCATCTGAAGGGTGGATCCTCGCTCGAGTCCGTTTACTTCGTTCTATTCGATGCCCGCGCCCGCGACGTCTTCCAGTCCACTTGGGACACCCTCCGCAAGGAACTCTCCACGGGAGCCACTTCCGCATGACCCCGCTCGCTGCACTTCTCGCTGAACGCATCCGCCGCTTTGGGCCGATCACGTTTGCCGAGTACATGCGCGAGTGCCTCTACCATCCGATACACGGCTACTACAGCCAGCCGGAATCCGCGCGCTTCGCCGATTACTACACGAGTCCCGACGTGCATCCTATTTTTGGCCGCCTGCTGGCGCGCCAGTTCGCCGAAATGTGGGAGCAACTGAATCGCCCGTCCGAGTTTTTGCTGGTGGAAGCCGCTGCGGGCGTGGGCCACCTGGCCAGACACATCCTGGAATTCGCGCAAACCAAATTGCCGGAGTTTTACACCGCGTTGAGCTATGTGGCCGTCGAGCGTTCCCCCGCGCGTTGCGATCAGATGGCCGAGCATCTCGCGCCCTACCTCCAGGAAGGGAAGTGCCGCCCCTCCATCGAAATTCCAGCCCACATCCCCGCCGGTTGCATCTTTTCCAACGAGCTGCTCGACGCGCTCCCCGTGCATCGTGTCCGCCAGCAGGAGGCGCATCTGCAGGAAATATTCGTCGGCAACGACGGCGGCACCTTCGTGGAACTTCTGATGCCGCTTTCCACCTGTGCCATCAGCGAGTACTTCGCCGCGCAACAGATTACCCTCCAGGAAGGTCAACAGGCCGAAGCGGGCCTCGAGGCCTGCGACTGGATCGGCGAGGTCGCGCGGCGCCTGGATCGCGGTTTTGTTCTGACGATTGACTACGGCCACGAAGCCGCCGACCTTTTCGATTCACACCACATGGTGGGCACCCTGCTCGCTTACGCCAAACATCAGGCCAGCGAAAGCTTTTACGCTGCGCCCGGCGAACAGGATCTGACCGCGCACGTCAATTTCACCGCGCTGCGGCTCTGGGCCCAACGCCGCGGCCTGGAAACCCTGGGCCTTATTCACCAGACTGCCTTTCTGCTCGCCCTCGGGCAGGGCAATGAGTTTGCCGACCTCTACTATGACGGCATGGAGGAAACCGACCGTGTGCGCGCGCGCCTCCAGCTCAAAACGCTCATCTACCCCGAAGGCATGGGCGAACGCTTCCAGGTGCTCCTCCAACAAAAATCCGTCCCCGCCGCCAAACTCACTGCCCTCTCCTCCGTGTAGCGGCCGCCTTTTGCCTGCCCGCCGTAGGAGGGAGGCATGAGCCGTGGCGCGTGTTTCGTGACTCGTGCTCCGTGGCTTGTGACTCGTGCTCCGTGACTCGTGATTTGTCATCCCGAGCAGCGCGAGGGATCTGCTTTTGTCCTCCGGTCGTGCGGGCGAAAGCCGGCCTTGGAGTGCGGGAGCTTGCTCCCGCTTTTGCGATGCCATCCGTTCCTCCCATACAATTCAGTTGGCGCCCCTGTGTGAGCCCTAAAAGCGGCGGCGAGCCGCCGCACTCCAAGATGTCGGCGCGCCGACATATTTGAGATACGTTACCATATCGGTACCCCCCACCCCCCCCGTTTTTGCGTAAGTGCGGGAATGATTGGACTTACGGGCGAATGCCACCGATGTACGGGAATAATTGGAGTTAGCGGTGATTTGCGGCCCCAAAAGCGAAGAAAAAACAAAAGGATGAGGGAAAAGTGGTCTGGGATTTAGACCGGGGAGGATGTTCCGGGAAGCACACGCGGGTTTGTGCCGACGATTCACAACTCATGATATCATGAAATAATTACTATGTAAATATCTAATGTAGTGGTACTGTGTTCGAATGCTGTGCGCACTGTGGGGGTATTGGGAGGAGAATAGCGGACCCACCCTTTGCAAAAAGCGCAAAGGGTAGGCCATCCCGGTAGATTGCACACGGGACGCGCAAAATGCGCCCAGATTCGTTGCGGAGGTTAAGGCTGTGCCACCCGCCCAGCCGGCATCGCAAACCCCAAAGCGAAAAATGCCACCCCAAGACCCAGGTTCCCACACCGAACCTGGGGCACCCTCCGTGTCGCTCAACTTCTGCGGGAATTGCTGAACTGATATAGTCCCCCACGATTCGCATATCAACACCAAACTACACCTACCACGCGGGCCACCCGTCCACCCTGCCAAGGTCCGGGAGTATAATTTCGTGACCTCACCCGAGAGTTTATTTAGCGCAGTCCTCCCGCTTAAGGTCTGTATCTTAGGTGAGAGGAGTTTTGCGTTATGGCATGGGATGTCGCTTTGGCGTTACTTGCATTCGTTTCTCAGTTTGCCACAGCCTATTTGGGATGGCGTGTAACCGTGGACGGAGTAAAACAGGAACGAAAAAAACTGTGCGAAGCAATCTTCGCTCTGGGCGGAATTGTGGGCGCTATTGCTATAGGCACCGTGACGTATCGTTCTAACGGAATAGCAACTGACTTGGAAGGCATCAAGAAACAATTGAGCGGGGCTACCGTCGCTTTAGTTCGCATGCAGTTGGTTCCATCCGTCCAACCGCTGATTCCTTCAAGAGAAATGCAGGTGGAAATGATGTTTGGTGTTGATGAAGGTACCGCGAAAGGAATGCAGTGCTGGTTTGATGCATTCACATTACCGGGAGACGCAAGCACTGAACAGAATAGGCAAGCGATTTCTAGATTCCGGCAAGCTATTGCCAAGGGGGATCAGCCGAGCGGAGAGGATAGGATAACTGGCAGCGGGTGCCGAAAACAGCTATTGGTTAAACTGAACGAATCTGAAATTGCGCAACTGGTTGAGAAAAACGGGTCCGTAAATAGAATCCTTTATGGGATGGGGCGTGCGCAGTGGAAGAATGACGCGGGAGCGGATTTCCATACAGAGGTCTGCAAATGGATGGAACCGCCCAAGAGCTTTATTGTGAACAGTCCTGGATGGCATGACTGCGCTAACTAGGCCACATCTTGGACTTTGGCAGTTAAGTGCTTGTATTCAAGGTTCGAGGAGTCAATCAGCTTGAGCATAGGATCGCAGAAAAGATAAAGATAAGGGTTCTTACGGTTATTAAAGCGGAGGCGCATTTCGTCTAGATAGGCTGGGAGACGCTCCGCAGAGACTTTATGGCGGTGGCCCGGGCGCTAGACCCTGAGGAGAAATTGGGTGGCCCACACGTCGGCTTTACATGGGGGATTTTGCACTCTTCGGTCCGTGCTTCCTACGGGTTCGGCCTCTTCAAGGTAGGTCTATCGCCGGAGGCTGGCTCGGGGATATCGGCGGGTTTCGCCTTTGCCGGCGTGGTACTCGCATCCGAAGGCGTGACCGCGGGCATGCCGTTTTCCGTGTACGCCTTTTTCACCAGTGCTTCGACGGTGTCCTGCGCGCCCCCCGTATTGTCGTTGGTTTGCCGGGCCTTGCTATATTCGTTCAGGGCGCGCTCGCGTTGCCCCAGCAAATCGAAAATCTTGCCCAGGTAGATATGGCCCCACACCTCCGTCCACTTCTCGGAAGGTTCCGGGACCGTGGCCAGGGCTTCGCGAAAGGCGTTGGCCGCGGCCTGATAATTCTTCTGGTAAAAAAACGCCTCGCCCATGCGGAAATTTGCCAGTGAGCGGTTGGGCTGGATGCTCAGCGCCCGCTGGTATTGCTGCACGGCATCGTAGTATTTGCCAATTTCGGCGAGTTCTTCGCCGCGCGCAATCGCGGCCCGCGCGCGCAGGCTCGGCGAACTCTTTAAAATGAAATTGTTCGGATCGATGTGAATGCCGCCGGCTTTCGGCCGGCCAAAAGTCTCCACCATGAAATCGGACTCCGTGCCGGCGACGTCAATGGTCTTGAACTCCGGATTTCCCTCCGTATCAATGCGCACCTGCACCGGCATGGCGAAGGTGTCCTGCGGCTGCTTGAGCTTGCCGACAATGCGAAAACCCTTGCGTGTCCGGTAGGTCACATACTCCAGCGTAAATTCCGGAATGCCTGTGGAGTTCAGCCATTGCGAGAAGTAGCCCTGCAAGTTCAGCGGCGCTCCACCGCGCTTGGTCGCGGCATCGGCGGTGGCGATGGCCATGCTCTCGAAAGCCAGCATGGTTGCGGTCTTGCCCTGGAACGTGGAGTAAAAGGCGCGCAGCAGCGATTTGAAAGCAACGTCGCCCATCTGCCCGCGCAGCATGTGAAAGAGCATCGCGCCCTTGTTCATCACCACGGAGCGGTACTCCGCGGAGTACGGCACCAGCCGCGCCGATTGCGCCACCGGGGCCGAATCCTCAAACATCAGCGCGCCCACCGCAAATTCGTCAATGGCCTTCAATCCGGCTTCCTTGCCGAAATTCTGTTCGGCGTAAAGCTCCTCGGAATAGCGCGCCAGTCCATCGCTGATCCATGCATCCGCGGTCGAGGCCGCCAAGACCTCGCTCCCCCACCACTGGCCCGCCACCAGACGGCTCAGGGTGCGATCGCTGTACTTGGGATCCCACACGCGATGGCCCAGCATCACCACACCTGGCGCGGAAAATTCGCGCAGCGTGCCGTCGGGCAATTCCACGACGGCGAGGTCCGGGTCCGGGAGCGGCCCGAACAAATCCGAAAAGATGATTTCCTGGTGCGCGACGATGTTCGCGAACTCTTGTGCCTTGCCGGAATCGGCGCGCGGCGCATACACGGCCACGTTGATCCCCTCTGCCTGCTTGGGGTTCAACTGCAGCGGGCCGGCCACGAAGGACCCGTTGGGTTCCGGGCGGTCGCAATGAAACGTGTAGATCAAGCGGTTGCCCTCGGCGGGGGCCCGTGGCGCAAGCGGTTGCGGCGCATCGGCTTTGCCTGTCCCGGCCATCGCCATCGTATCCGGCACATTCAGCCGAAACGTCCCCGTGTAGCGGTTCGCCGGATAATCCGTCAGGGGAAACCACCGCGACGGCAGCAACAGGTACACCCAATCCTTCCCGATGGATGCCACGCGGATATTCGGCACCGGGCTGTTCTCTTCATTGACCAATAGCCCGGCATAGCTGATGGTGAGCGTCACGGTCTTGCCCACGGCCACCGGGGCAGGGAGAGTCACGTTGACGAACAGGGGGTTTTCATTCTCGCGCTGAAAACTGAGCGATTTTCCGTCCGCGGTTTTAACGTCCCTCACCTCCAGATTGGGGTGCAATTCGACGCGTAGGTTCGTGGAAACGTCCACGGCGCGGAAATCGATCTTCACAACCGCGTTGATGGATTGCCCGGTGGTGTCCAGATAAGCGGCCAGTTCGTACTTGTCCGCCAGAAAGCTCGGTGGATGCGCCGTCTGGGCGCGTAGCGGCGAGCAGAAGCTCGTCAAAATCAGGAACAGGGCCGGCCACAGCACAGAGAGGCCCAATTGGCGTCGCGTCATCGTTTGCCTTTCCGGAGGATTCGCTTCCGGTGCCTGTACATAGGATAGCAACGCCTTAGGAAGCGTTGCCAGTGCCAGAGCCCAGTAAAGCGGCAATGTGGCCGGCGGCGCGTTCGATAGCTCCTGGCGGCCCCAATTTCCGGCGCACTTCGGCCAGCCCCCGCCGCAATTCTTCTCGCGCGTCGGCGTCTTCCAGAAGGCGCAGGGTCTCGGCCGCCACGCGCTCCGGGGTGAAGCGATCCTGCACCAATTCCGGCACCACTTTGCGCTCCGCTATCAGATTCACCATGGCGAAGAATGGTGTGCGCACCAGGGGCCCCGCCAAGGTGGCCGTCACCGACGAAACTTTGTAAATCACCACCATGGGCGCATCGAGCAACGCGGCTTCCACCGTCGCTGTGCCGCTGGAGACAATCGCGGCATCGGCGCAGGCCAGGGCGTTGTACGTTTCACCCTCGACCACGCGCACCGTCAACGCCGCGGGCCAGCCCGCCTTCAATCGCTCCACGTTTTGCGGATGCGCGGCTGCGACCACGAATTGTGCCGGCACCTTTCCATGAATAATCGCGCAAGCCTCTTGCAAGACAGGTAAGTGATGCGCCAACTCCCCTTTACGGCTGCCCGGCAAAATGGTGACGATTTTGCCGCTGGGGTCCAGTCCCTGCGCGGCGCAGAATTGCTCGCGGCTCTGTGTCGCGGTCACTGCGCCCACCAGTGGATGGCCGATAAACTCCGTGGGCACCCCGGCATCGCGGAAAAACTTCTCTTCAAACGGAAAGATGCACAGTGCTTTCACAAATCGCTCGCGGATCAACCGCACCCGCCCCGGACGCCAGGCCCAGAATTGCGGGCAGATGTAATAGACATTGCGAATGCCGCGTGGAAGAAGCTTGCGTGCCAGCCGCAGGTGAAAGCCGGGAAAGTCCGTGAGAATCGCTAGCGCGGGCTTCCGGCGGTCCGCTTCGCTCACCAGACGGTCCATGGCCCGCAGCAGCGACGGCAGATGGCCCAGGATTTCCGTGAAGCCCACAACTGCCACTTCGGAAGAGTCGCTGATGATCTCCACGCCGGCCGCGCGCATCTGCGGTCCGCCCATACCGAAAATTTCCACGTCCAATCGCTCTTGCAGCGCCTTGGCCAACCGCGCCGCGTACATGTCCCCGGAAGCTTCACCGGCTGAGAGCAGTAAGGGAATCGGTGGCATGAGAGAGATGATGCTCAATCGCTGGTGGGGAGCGAGGCCGGCAGCGGTGAAGAGCCTGCCAGGCGATCGTTAGCCAGCGGTTCGTGGAGCTCCTGCTCCTTATACTGCAACTGGTACAGGCGATAGTAAATGCCGCGCTGCGCCAGCAGTTCCTGATGCGCGCCCTGTTCGCGCAGGCGGCCCTTGTGGAAGACGAGAATGTGGTCAGCGTCCTGAATGGTGCTCAAGCGGTGCGCGATGACCAGCGCGGTGCGGCCACTCAAAAGCCGGTTGAGCGCTTCGCGAATCAGCAATTCCGTTTTTGTGTCCACGCTGGAGGTGGCCTCGTCCAAAATCAGGAATCGCGGATTGTGCGCCAGCGCCCGCGCAAAGCTGATCAGTTGCCGCTGGCCGACGGAAAGAGTCGAGCCGCGCTCGTTCACATCCGTGTCCACGCCTTGCGGCAACGATCGAATGAACTCGCCTAGCCCGATTTCCCGCAGCGCGTGCTCGACGCCTTCCCGTGTGATTCCCGGCGTGCCCAGCCGGACGTTCGATTCGATCGTGCCGCTGAAGAGGAACGGGTCCTGCAGCACGATGCCGAACTGCTTGCGCAATTCCTGTAGATTCAGCAAGCGGATATCCACGCCATCCAGCAGAATCTGCCCGCGCTGAATATCGTAGAAGCGCAGCAGCAGGGAGATTAGCGTCGTCTTTCCGGCGCCGGTGTGCCCCACGATGGCAAACGATTGCCCGGGCAGCATGCGGAATGAAACGTCGCGCAGCACCCAGTCCTCGTCAGCGGGTTCGGCCACATTGCGGTAGCTGAACCACACATTGCGGAATTCCACTTCACCGCGCGGCTTAACGATTGCCTGCGCGTTCGGATTCGTGTCAATGGTAATCGGCTCATCCAGCAGCTTGAAGATGCGCTCGGAAGCCGCCATCGCCGACTGCAAAATGTTGAATTTCTCGCTCAAATCCTGAATCGGCCGGAAGAATCTTTGCGCGTACATCGTGAACGCGGTCAGAACACCCAGGCTCAGTGTTCCGCCAAGTATCCGGTTTCCCCCCGAATAGTAGATTAGGGCGATGGTCGCGAAGCTCAGGAACTCCACCGCGGGATAAAACAGCGCATACGCGAGAATGGCATCCCGCCACGCCAGCATGTTGTCTTTGTTGCGCCGGGAAAACTCCTCGCGGGCCTTCCGCTCGCGGTTGAAAAGCTGCACCACGGCCATGCCGGAAATGTACTCCTGCAAAAACGCGTTGATCCGCGCGATGGCCGTGCGGATCTTGCGGTTGGCGTCGCGCACGTATTTGCGAAAGACCAGCGTCACCACAAAAATGAACGGCAGCACCGCCAGCGCGTCCAGCGCCAGCCTCCGGTCGATGGAAAACAGCCAGATGGCCATCACCGCCAGCAGAAAGAAATCATTGATCATGGTCACGACGCCGGCGGCAAAAAGGTCGTTCAGCGCGTCCACGTCCGTGGTCACCCGCGTCATCAGCCGTCCCACCGGGTTCTTGTCGAAATAACTCATGGGTAGCCGCTGCAGGTGCCTGAAGATCTCTTTGCGCATGTCGTACATCGTCTGCTGACCGACCCGCTGCATGATCCGTATCTGGATGTATTGCGCCAGAAAATCGAACAGCAGCACGAGTATGTAAATCGCGCTGATCAGCAGCAACCCGTGCTTTGCCTGTGCCACGCTGATAATTCCCGTTGTGCCGGGCACCAGGTATTTGTCGATGGCCTTCCAGAAAAGCGCCGGCGGTGCCAGCTCCAGCGGCGTTACAACGGACACCAGCGCCATGGCGAACACCACCCGCCACTTGTACGGCCGCAGGTACTCCAGCAGCCGCTTCATGAGCTGCGAGTCGTACGCTTTTCCTATCGCTTCTTCTTCTTGAATATTGCTCATGCCCGTTCGAGCTCTTCTTCCAGCAACTGCTTTTCGTACAAATCCGCGTAGTAGCCCTGCCGCGCCAGCAATTCGTCGTGCGTGCCGCGCTCGATGATCTGGCCGTCCTTCAGCACAACGATCTGGTCGGCGTCGCGCACCGTGGACGTGCGGTGGGCGATCAGAATCGTGGTGCGGCCGCGCATCACGCCCCGCAATTGCCCCAGGATTTTTTCTTCGGTCTGCGTATCCACTGCGGAAAGGGAATCGTCCAGGATCAGAATCCGCGGATCGCGGACAATCGCGCGCGCGATGGCCGTGCGCTGTTTCTGCCCGCCGGAAAGCGTGATGCCGCGCTCGCCTACCATCGTCTCGTACTTATTGGTGAACCCGAGAATGTCGCCATGCAAGCTGGCGATTTCCGCGGCTTCCTGAACCTCGACTGGATCGTGCGCCGGCACGCCAAAGGCAATGTTCTCCCCCACCGTTTCGCTGAACAGAAAAGTATCCTGCGGCACGTAGCCGATCGCCCGGCGCAGCGTTTCCAACGGCCATTCGCGGATGCCGTGCCCGTCGATCAGCAACTGGCCCGGCGGCACCTCCCACAGCCGCGCCACCAGCGCCGCCAGGGTCGTCTTGCCGCTTCCCGTGGGCCCGACAACGGCCAGCGTTGAGCCGGCGGGAATCGTGAGATTGATATTGCGCAGAACCGGCTTAGGTTCGTGCCCGTTGGAAGCGGGCGCGCCGTTCCCGGAAAGCGTCGTGGGATAAGTAAAGCTCAAATTGCGGAATTCGATGTTGCCCTCGGGCTTCCCTTCAGCCGGGAGTGTGGCGTCGCGATCGTCAATCTGCGTCTTGGCCCGCAGGATGTAATTTAAGCGCCCCATGGAGGCCGCGCCGCGCTGGAAAATATTGGTCACCCACCCGAGGGCGATCATCGGCCACACTAGAAAATTCAAATACGTGTTGAAAGTAATCAGCGCGCCCAACGACATCTGTCCGTACAGGAACCGGTAACCGCCCTGCCACAGCACGATCAGGAACGTCGTCCCGATCAGCGCTTGCAGCGACGGCATGAACATGCTCCACATCCGGATCAATTGCACGTTTTTCGCCACGTACTCGCGGTTCGGCTCGTCAAATGCATGGGTCTCCGCCTCTTCCTGCGCGTACGCTCGAATCACACGCACTCCGGAGAGATTCTCCTGCACTTTGGCGGAAAGCGTTGCCAGTGACGCTTGAATCTTCTCGTACAGTTCGTGGATGACTTTGCCGAAATGCCACACCGTGATTGCCACCACCGGAACAGGCAGAAGAACCCATAAGGTCAGCGATTTCGACAAAACCACCATCACCGAAATCGATAAAACCATGGTCACGATGGTCGTGCCGCTGTACATGATTCCCGGGCCCAGCACCATGCGCACGGAATTTAAATCGTTGGTCGCGCGCGACATCAGTTCACCCGTGCGGTTGCGCACGTAAAACTCCGGCTCCATCACCAGCAACCGGTCCAGAAGATCGTTGCGGATATCGAATTCGATGTCGCGCGAGATGCCGATCAGGACCCAGCGCGTCGCGAACGACATCAAGCCCTTCAGCGCAATGCACCCGATCAGAATCACGCAATAAATCCACAGTGTTCGCCCGCTGTGCGGTTTGTAATAGGGCACCAGATCGCTCAGCCAACTCAGCGGTGGAACGTCATGCGCCCCATGCATGGCCAGTTCGAACGGCCGCGGACTCCCCGCCAGCGTGTCGGTGATAATTCCCGTCGTCAGCGGCACCACGTTTCCGATAAGCCCCATCATCAACAGCGTGAGCATGCCCAGCGCGATCGCGCCTTTGTACCGCCCCAGATAGGGCAGCAGGCCCCGCAAATTCTCCCATGAGGAGACCTTGGCGCCCTTCTTCGCGGGCTCCCCTGCGCGCAGGGCTGCGGCCGCCGTGCTCATCGCACTGTGGACCTCGGACTTTGGAGCGTGGGGGCTTCATTCAGGAAATTGGTATAGGAGTAGTCCATCGACTGGTAGCGTTTCGTTGCCGGGTCCCAGCGAACCGCGATGGGCAGTGTGCGCCCGCTCGTGCCCGCCTGCACTGGCGTAAAATAAAGCGACATTCCCTGCTCCGCGCTGTTTTCGTACTGCAGTTTCCAGCCGCTCACGGCTTGCAGCGGCGTGAGCGCCAGGTACCCTTTCGCGTTTTTCAGGTACTCGTCACACCGCACCAACTCAACCCACTTGCCATCTTCGCTTTCGGCTACCACGGCGCGCGTTATCACCATGCCGGCAACCGTGCTTTTTGGCGTGTTGGGCACAACATTTGCCGCCAGAAATTGCTGCTTGCCCGTTTTGGCCAAATCCCCATAGAGCAAGACCTGCGCCTCGCTCCCCAAAAGCGATTTTGTGGCATCCTGAACTTCCTGGGGAATGACGGGCTTCTGCGCGGCCGCTGCGCTGGGTTTTGGCTCATCGGAGCTACAGCCAGATAACGCCGCGGCAAGCACCAGCAGGCCAAGGCAAACGGCATGCACCGGCAAATGAAAAGGGCGCCCGCTCGGAGAGACCAGCGCTTTCTTGTGAATCTCTGTCTGTTGCTCAGGGGTACGAAGCATTCAAGTCCTTTCCTTCCTAGACGCACCAATCAGCCAGGCGTAACCGCCCCACCGCGCCTCCGCTTATCTCGTTACAAGCTGGGCGCCGCCAGCGTGATCTCCGCCACGCGGCCCGGCTCCCCATCCTTCTCTTTCGTGCACAGCACTTCCATCACTTGCGGCACATCCGGTCCCGCCCAGTCAAACGCGTAATACCACAATTCTAATGGCTGCCCGTCCTTCGTGCCAGGACTCCGCGAATCCGGCGCCCCATAAAGCTGCACCACTTTGGTCGTCGGCTCCCCAAGGACCAATCCCTTTCCCGTCGTCCAACTATTCTTGAAGTTGAAACCCTTTCCTTGTTCAAGTTCTAAGGCCGTTGATGTCTGCTTCAGGTAGCAGGGCAAGGGAATCTCTCCAATCTCGTTAGAAGGAGGATTCTCTGCCTTTGTCTTTACAGATCTAACTTCTGATAGCGTGACCGCACGTATCGCAGTTTTGCCTTCTAGGTCCAGCCTCAGCGCCCAATCTCCACAGTTCCAGACAAGGACACCATCAGTCGCTGTCATATCCTTAGTCCTTAGAGCCGAATTTCGTTTTCGCCTTGGCGACACGATCTCGCCCCGGTCTGAGTTCCGCCAGCGTCAACTCATTCATCCGCTTAGGAGGCGCTTTCTTTGCCGCAGTCTTTGGCGGTGTTTGCGCGACTGCCAGAGTGCTCGCCAACAGCGATGCCAACAGCGCCCACGTCACACGGCAACCGCTCCGCAAGCCAGCCGGCATCACTCTGTCCTTTGTCTTAACTCAAACTGAAAACTGACGACTGAGAACTTACAACCTATCTCCGGCCCAGAATCGCATCAAGCCACGCCTCAAAATTCTCTTCCCCTTCGCTCCACAATTCGCTGCGCTGCACCGGCAAAGCGTGTTCCAGCGCTTCTACCCACGCGAATAACTTTTGGATGTTTTCCCGCGTCTTCTGGTGATACTGCTTCAGGTTCTCCCCGCTAGTCATCCAGTTTCGGAAGGTTTTCTCGATGGGATGATCGGAGCCGGCAAACGGGTCCGAGGCCGCACCCGGTGAAAGTAGCCCGGCATGCCCGGTAAAAAGATGCTCGAAGCCCAAGTCCGCGGAAAACTGGCCCTCGCTTGCGGCCGCGCCGTCGTCGTACTCTTTTCCCTGGCACAGGATCACCAGCGGCTGCGGGCCGTGCTGCCACTTTAGCGTCTCAATGTCGAACGCCCACAAATCCCACTTGGCTTCCACAATGTAAGCGACATCCGCAAAGAGCTGCTGCGCGGCGAGCGCCGCGACTTCCGCCGGGCCGTAGTTCTGCTCGCGAAAGTCCCACTCCACGATGGGTGTTTCCGTCGCATCCACGGCCTGCACCGTAAGCTGATCAAAGCCCGCATGCGCTTCGGACAGGGGAACGCTGGCGAGGAATCGCGCAAATTCCGCGATCATCGTTTCTTGGGAAAACTCGCGCGTCCACACGCGCAGATACGCTCGGTTGGCCATGGGCAAACATTGCGATTATACAGGGCTTGGGCCGCGCTCGCGAACCGAGCGCTCCGCGCTGCCGCTCCCGCTCAGGACTTCGGCGGGGCCGGCTTGTCGAAACCCGCGGCAATCTGCTGCAGACGCTCGCGCAGGGTTTCGCCGAACCGGGAGAAGACTTCGCTGGTGGCTTCCCTCAAGCGCTCTTCGGCGGTCGCGGCGATTTTGGCGATGACGTCGCGGGATTGATGATCCAATGTAGCCACGGTTGCCACCATCCAGGAGTTGGTGATGTTTTCCAGGCGTCCGCGGTACTGCGCCGCCGCCTCTTCGCTGATCTGTGCTACCTCGCCGCGCATTTCCGATTGCTTGGCGTCGCCCATCGCTCTCCACGCATCCAGCACACTGTTGAAGCTCGACTGCACCTTTTCCTGCGCCTCCGCCAGGCCCCTTTCCACCGCGCCGTGCATCGAGGTTTGGAAACGCCGCAGGAAATCTTCCTGTCCGGAAGTCAATTGGTTGCCATATTCCACGCGCGCCGTATCCAGGCGTTCTCGCGATTCTTCCACGCCCTTCTGCATCAGTTCGTTGAACCCTTCCAGCTCCTGCCGGGCATTGCGCTGAATTTCGTCGGTAAAAGCCGCGGAGGTCGTATCGGCCGCTTCGGAAAACAGGATGCGCACCCGCTCGAACGCGTCGCGCACCGAATCTTCCAATTGCTGCTGGGTCTGAGTCACAAAGCCCCGGCTCGCCTGGCTCAATTCGCTGCTAAACACGCTGGATACTTCCCCGGCCTTTTCCCGGAGCTGCGCGTTGGACTGTTCCGCCAGCTTTTCCGTCAGACTCTGCAACTGGGTTTGCGTTTTTTTCTCGTACCATTCCGCGGACTTGAACATTTCTTCCAGGGTGTGGTGCTTCAGGTCCGCGGCCTTGCTTTCCAATTCTTCCAGGTTGCGCCCGGTAATGGCTTGTGCGGATTCGTTCAAGATCTGTTCCACGCTGCCCAGGTTTTCGCGGAAGCGCGCCATGGAATCGGCGAACGCTTCGTCGGCGGTGGCGCGGACGCGATCCTGCTGCATGGTCATGGCGGCATCCAGCAGCGAGCGGCCTCCCGCCAGCCGGTGAATCGCCTCTTCCGCGTGCGTCAGGTGCGGCTGCACCAGGGACTGTACCTGCTCGTCGAATTTCTCCAGCGCGGCGCTGTTGGCTGCTTCAAAGCTGCTGCGGATGCGCGCGTGAATTTCCTCAAACAGATTCTCCGAGCGGCGCTGCAACTCATTGCGGTGCAGGCTCAGGACATCATCGAGTTGCGATTGCAAACCTGTGACCGCCTGCTGCTGCACCGTTTCGATCCGGGCAGCGTGCTGCTCCAAACGTTCGGACACGCTATTGGCGCGCACTAGAATATCTTCCAGTTGCTGCGTATGCGCTTCCATCGCTTCGCGCACGCTGGCGCTCTGCTTGGCGCCTTCTTCCTGCAATTCTGCGCGCAGCCCTTTTGTCTCTTCGTGCAGCGTTCCCGAAGCCCGCTCCTGGGCTGCCTGGATCGCCGATTCCAGGGTAGCCTGCCAGCGGCTCTGGGCGGACTCAAGTTCGCGGGCCAACTGCTCGCGCAGGGAATTCTGCGCCTCCGTCAGTGCGCCGGACACGCGTTCGTGCAGTTCCGTCACCGCTGTCGTCAACGCTTCCCGTTGCGCCCCGGTGGACTCCTCGCGCCGCCGCGCCTCTTCTTCGGCCTGCTGCGCCGCCGCGTCCAGCCGCGAAGTCACCTGGGATTCCACCGCTTCCGCCTGCGTGCGCAGCTTTGTCGCGGCTTCCTCGGCCTGTCCGCAGATTGTCTGCAGGGTTTCGTGCGCGGCGGAGAGTTGCTTTTCGTGCTGGTCGCGCTGCAAGGCGCCTTCGCGCGCGAGTTGCGCCGTCAATTCGTTCGTCAGTTGCTCCAATTGCGGCGCCAGCCAGCGGGGCAATTCCGTTTTCAACGATTCGGCGGCGGCTGCCTGCGCGGAGCGTGCTTGTGTTTCCGTTTCCTGTTGGATTGTGCCGATGGCCTGGGCCGTTTCACGCGCTACTTCCTCGCGGAACGCCACGTACTTCTGCTCCCACTGCTCAAACGCCAGCCGATGCTCGGCGCTGACTGCTTGCACCGCCGCTTCGCGCGCCGCAGCGTGAATTTGCTGCTTCGCTTCCGCCAGCAGGCGTGCCACCTGCCGCGCCAGTTGCATCGACGCGTCCGTCGCGCTCGCCGGGGCCGGGAATACCCGCAAGTTGTCCGGCAACGGTCCGCCCGATTCCGCTTCGACCGCGGGCAGCGCCACTTCTCCCGCGAGCGGCATCGCCAAACTGGCCGGTAATTCGCCGGGAATACCGCCGCCTGCGGAAGAGCTTGGCTCTTCCGGAAACACAAACCAATCGTCGGGAGGGAACGCAATTCCCCACGCGTTGCCGGGCTGTTCCAACTCCAGGGCCACTTGGAAGAGCTGGCGCACCGTCCGCGGCCGCTGGATCCACGCCACCTTCCCCCGCACGCGCCTCGGCGAATGGACGGAATCCGGGTGGGGCACCTCCAGGTTCACCCACATGTTTTTCAGGACGTAATGCTTGGACTGGTACCGGCACCCGTGGCAATTGATGATGAGTGTGGACGTGCGCTCGGCGAAGGGACGTCCGAGGGCGTCCACGCCGGTCACCATCAGCGGCACCGCCTGCACGATCCGTGTGCTCCGCCGCTTCCTCAAATCAGAGCTTGCTTCCACTGCGCCTTCGGTCACCATATCGCTGGCCTCGTCGTGAGGATGAGGCGCCTCTTCGGGTGTTAGTTCGGGCCCGTTTTCTTCATTTTGCATGCTCACCATGCCCTGGGTAAATTCCACCCTTACAATGACTTAGGACTGCTTCGGGGGCAGGGCATCGTGCTCCTGACCTCGTTGTGCCCCGCTCAGAAACGTCCATATTTCCTTGCCCACCCAGATCGGCCCTACCAGTAAATAGATCGGTCCTTGGAAAAACGCCGGGTTATTGCCCTCGACCCAGTGTCCTACAAACAGCAGAACCCAGCCGCCCACGAAACACGATACACCCCACCGCCACTTCAGCAGCACCAGGAGGATAATCCCGGCAAAAATCAGCGGGATCCCAACGCCATGGAGCAGCTTATTCCATGGCGAACCATGTTCGTGATCGTATTGAGCCATGTAGTGCGCCAATCTGGGCATTGCGCACCTCCAACACCGGTTCATGTCGAACCAGTCGCGATTTGGTGGGGACTTCCACCGCGGGAATCAAACTCTATCCTGAATTGCTCTGCTTGCCTAGAGGGAGAAACATCCTAGACGTACTAGGGCTGTCGGTTCACGAGTTTTCCGTTTTTTTTTCTTGCATTTGCGCTCAGTTCACGGCAATTCCTGCCTGTTGTCGCACCGCCTCGGAAATATTGCGCCCGGTGACGAGCAATGCGGTTTGCCCCGCGCGCGCTCCGCTACTGAGATACGCTGCCACAGCAGCGGCGCCCGCGGGCTCCGCCAAGACTCCCTCATCCCGCCGCAGTCGCCGAATGGCCTCGAGCATTTCTTCCTCTTTGACGAGAAGCACCTCGTCCACCACCTCGCGAATGCTCGCCACATTGCCCTCGTCCGGCGTGCGTGTCGCCAATCCATCCGCGCACGTGTTGCACTTGTCGGTTTGCACCACCTTGCCCTGTTGCCAGGACAAATAATAGGAAGGTGCGCGTTCTGCTTGCACGCCGACGACTCTCACGGAAGGCGCACGCTGCCTCAATGCCGCGCCGATGCCGCGGATCAGCGCCGTGTCTCCCATCGGCACAATCACGGTGGTCATCGCGGGCAATTGATCGAGGAGTTCCATGGCGATGGTGGCAGGGCCTGCGGGAAGATCGGGATCGGTGGCATCATTCAAGAAATAGACGCCGGGGCGCTGCGCGTACTCGTTCGCGTGCTGGAATGCGCCGGCAATGTCCGGGCTGCCCGTATCCACGATCCGCGCACCCAGTTGCTCGATTTTTTTGCGTTTCACGGGAACCGGATGCACTGGCAGGAAAATGGTGGCCGGCACGCCCAGAGCTCTCGCGGCAAACGCGACCGCCGCACCGTGATTGCCCGTGCTGCAGGCGATCACTTCCGCGATGCGGCGGCGTTTCAGGTTGCTGGCGAGGGCGAAGAGCGCGCCGCGCGGCTTGAACGAGCCCGTTGGAAGTACCGTTTCGTTTTTAAGGTAAACCTGAGCCCCCGCGCTACTCAGGGATTGCGACTTGATCAGCGGCGTTGGCCCGAAATGCTCCAACAGCAGCTCTTGCGCTTCGCGGATCGCCGAGAATCGCGGAGAAATGGGCATGGATCGAAGCTTTCTCGCAGGCAGGGTTTTACCCTCGCATCGCAAGATAGTACTTCGCTGCTTTTTCCTATTCCAGACCCTGACCGTCCACCGTCAAATTTTCAGAACGCGAATCGCTGCTATCCGGAATCCTTCCTGGCATCACAGCTCGCGCCGCCCTTCCATGGCCTTCAGCATGGTGACTTCGTCGGCATATTCCAGATCCGCGCCCACGGGAATGCCGACGCCGATGCGCGTAACGCGCACGCCTAGCGGCTTCAGCAATTTCGACAGGTAGATGGCGGTCGCCTCGCCTTCGGCGGTGGGATTCGTGGCGATGATGATTTCCTCGACCGTGCCGCCTTTCAGGCGTTCAATCAGGCTCTTGATGTGCAGTTGCTCCGGCCCACGTCCCTGCAATGGCGAAAGCGATCCCCCCAGCACGTGATACATCCCGCTATAGGCGCGGGTCTTCTCGATGGCCATGATGTTGTGCGCTTCTTCGACAACGCAAATCGTGTGCTTGCTTCGGGTAGGGCCGGCGCAATAAATGCAGGGATCGGTATCGGTGATGTTGTAGCACACCGTGCACGCGCGGATTTTTTCCTTGGCGTCGCGGATGGCCTCGGCCAGCGAGAGGGCCTCTTCCGGTGTGGCGCGCAATAAATGGAAGGCCAGGCGCTGCGCGGTCTTCTGCCCGATTCCGGGCAGGTGCTTCAGTTCGTCGATGAGTCTTTCCACGGGAGCGGCAAAATCAGGCATGCCCCTTGTGTAGCACAGGCGTGCTTCCTGAAGCAAACACGCCGCCGATTTTCGGGTATCCTTTAGGGAGAACCTCTCATCTAATCGGCAAGCAAGATTGTGTTTAGAGGATATGGCTCAACTACTTGACGGAATCCGTTCTCCCGCGGACGTAAAGCAACTCAACTTCTCGCAGCTCGAGCAGCTCGCCGCGGAAATCCGCGAGGAACTCATCAACGTTCTCGCGAAGAATGGCGGGCACCTGGGCCCGAATCTGGGCGTCGTGGAACTCACCATCGCCATGCATTACGTTTTTGACACGCCCAAGGATCATTTCGTTTTCGACGTCAGCCACCAGGCCTACGTGCACAAATTGCTGACCGGGCGGCGCGACCTTTTCCACACCATTCGTAAGCCCGGCGGCTTGAGCGGCTTCATGCTGCGCGCGGAAAGCGAACATGATTGCTACGGCGCGGGCCACGCCGGCACGGCGCTCTCCGCGGCTTTGGGCATGGCCGTGGCGCGGGACCGGCAGGGCGGGTCCGAACACGTGGTGGCTCTAGCCGGCGATGCCGCGTTCACCTGTGGCATCACCTTTGAAGCGCTGAACAATATCGCCCATCATACGGAAAAACTACTGGTCATCCTGAATGACAACGAGTGGTCCATCGACAAAAACGTTGGAGCCATCGCTGCTTACCTGAATAGGATCGTCACCCATCCGCAGTTCGACGCGTTGCACGGCCACGCCGGAAAATTCGTAAAACTCATCGGCGGGCAGAGCGCTTTTCGTTTGGCCAAGAAGGCCGAAGAAGCCGCCAAAAGCATGCTGTGGCCCAGCGTCATTTTTGAGGAACTCGGCTTGAAGTATTACGGCCCTATCGACGGTCACGACATGCCGGCGCTGATTCACACGCTTGAATCGCTGAAGCGGCAGAAGCGGCCGTGCCTGCTGCATGTGCTCACCACAAAAGGAAAGGGCTTTGAGCCGGCCATGCAAAAGCAGAAGAAATTCCATGGCCTCGGCCCCTACGATCCGGAAACCGGCGAAACGAAACCGGCCGGGACGCCGACCTATTCCGAAGTCTTCGCCGATACCCTGAACAAACTGGCGGATCGCAATCCCAACATCGTGGCCATCACCGCGGCAATGCCCAATGGCACCGCGCTCGACCGCTTTCAGGAAAAGCACCCCGGCAAATATTTCGATGTGGGCATTGCCGAGGAACACGCCGTGCTCTTTGCCGCTGGCCTGGCCGCCAAGGGACTCAAGCCCGTCGTGGCCATCTATTCGACGTTTCTGCAGCGCGCTTTCGATCCCATCGTCCACGATGTCTGCCTGCAGAATCTTCCCGTGGTTTTCTGCATGGATCGCGGCGGCCTTTCCGGCGACGATGGCCCCACGCATCACGGCCTCTTCGACATCAGCTATCTGCGCGGAATCCCCAACATCGTGCACATGGTCCCGAAGGACGAAGACGAGCTTGCGGACATGCTCTATACCGCGACGCTGCACGACGGCCCTATCGCTATCCGCTATCCTCGCGGCGCCGGTAGGGGCGTGCACATCAAGCCGTTTCCCAAGGTGATTCCCATCGGTAAGGCGGAAATCCTGCGCTACTCCGAAAATGATCGCGTCGCCATTTTCGCCCTGGGCGCGATGGTGCCCCTGGCGGAAGAGATTGCTGCGCAACTCGAAAAGCAGGATGTCAGCGCGGCGGTCATCAACGCGCGCTTCAGCAAGCCGCTTGACTCGCGGACGCTGGAATTTTTCGCCCGGAATGTGGATGTGATTCTCACGCTGGAAGATCATGTTCTGATGGGTGGTTATGGCAGCGCGGTTCTCGAGGAGCTCAACAACCTTGGCATTCAAAAGCCGGTTGAGAGGATCGGCTGGCCCGACCAGTTCATTGAACACGGCAAACCGGAGCAACTCCGCGCCAAATACGGTCTTACGGCTGCCGCGGCTCTGGAGAAGTTGCGCCCGCACCTGCAACTCCGGGAGTCTCGCCGCGCTCCGATTCCGTTCCGCACGGTTTCCCGCTAAGAGACGCAGCTCATCATCAAACGCTTGGCGTCTTCGTGTGATTCAGCTTCGTTGGAAGGGAATTCGATTTCTAATCCGAGTCGCAGGGGCCAGTGCCGTTCCAACTTGTTCCAGCAAATCCCTTCGAGAATACTCGCTCCGTGTTCGCGTCAGATGCTTGGACCGTCATTTGGCCCAAATAGTTGGAACGGCACTAGAACAATCCTGGAATTTTCAATCCCGCCATGTTGGGCAGGCCGCCCGCCAGGTTCCTCATCTGGTTGGCCAGCTCTTCATCCACGCGCCGTGACGCTTCATTCACCGCGGCCCGCAGCAAATCCTGCAGCATCTCCTGATCCTTGCTCGCATACACTTCCGCTTCGATCTTGACGTCCAGCACTTGCTTCTGGCCGTTCATCTTCACCGTGACCATGCCGCCGCCGGCCGAAGCCTCCACCGCGACGGAGTTCACTTGCCGCTGCAGGTCTTCCTGCACCTGCCGCAGCCGCGAAAGCATCTGTTGGAGAGCGTTGACTTCCATATTTTTCAAAGCCTCACTTTTCAGTGCGACCTCACTCCTCTTCACGCCGCCGCACTTCGGAAATTCTCCCGCCGAAGCGCTGCAGCATGGACTTCACCATCGGGTCATTCTCAAACTGCGCGCGCATTTCCTGTGTCGCCGATGCGGCGCGTTCTGAAAACTGCGCGTTCGCCGCACCTGTTTCGAGTCTAGCACATACGCGAACGGCGCGCCCTAGTACCTTGCTCGATGTGGCACGAATCTTTTCCAGCGTGTCGCGCCCTTCGATTAATCCCGCGAACGTGCTCTTCTCCGATGGAAAACAAATGCGCAATTCGCCGCCTTCCAGCTCCCAGCGCGACGCGTGCTCCAGCAATTCGGCGATAAATTTCTGCTGCCCCTGAATCGTCGTTTTGATTTCGCCCACTTGTTCGACCGTCAGGCCCGCAACGGCGAATTCGGATGGCGCGATTTTGGCCGGCTCGGGCGCGGGAATAAATGCTTTTTCGTTCGCCATCGCGACCGCACTCGCTTGTCTCGCCGGTTCGGCAGCACGCGCAGGCGCCGCCGCGGCTGCCACACCGCTCGCGCCCCACGCGTTTGTCGCCGTCGCTTTCGTTTCCGTCTGCGGGCCAAACGCACTTGCCGATGCGGAGCGTGAGGCGAACGGCGGTGTTGCGGATCCTGATCCCGAGCTTTTCGGCGCTGTGCCTCCTCCACTGTTTCCACCTGCCCCGCCGCGGGCCTGCGCCAGCAATTCCTCCAGCGGAGCCATCCGCGCCGCGTTCACCAGCCGCAGCAACCCCATTTCCAGATGCACGCGCGGGTCCGCCTTATGTCTCAGATCGTTTTCCGTCTGCAACAGAATCTGGAAGTAGCGCGTCAAATCTTCTTCGCTGAACAGCGCCGCGGCCTTTGCCAAACCGGGCCGCTGCTCCGGCGTGGCAGCGATCAAATCGGAATCCGCGCCACACACGCGCGCAATCAGCAGGTTCCGCATGTGGCGAATGGCTTCGCGGCAGAAGTGCTGGAGGTTGCGCCCCTCTTTCTGGAACGTGTGTACCAGGCCCAGAGCGCGCTCCGCCGATTGCGCGGCGATGGCTTCGACAAGTTCTTGCAGCGCATCTTCGGGCACCACGCCGAGCAGATTGCGCACCGGCTCGTCGTGAATGTCGTCGCCGCAATACGCGCGTGCCTGCTCCAGCAGCGAGAGGGCGTCGCGCATGCTGCCTTCCGCCGTGCGCGCCATCACGGAAAGCGCCCCGTCATCCACTTTCAGGTTTTCTCTTTCCGCGATGTACCGCAGCCGGCTGGTGATTTCGTTGAAGGTCAGCGCGCGAAAATGAAAATGCTGCGCGCGCGAGCGGATGGTGTCTTCCAGGTTTTCGGGCTGCGTCGTGGCCATCACGAAAATGACGCGTTCCGGCGGCTCCTCCAGCGTTTTCAGCAGCGCGTTGGAGGCCTCGCCCGTCAGCATGTGCGCTTCGTCGAGGATGACCACTTTGCTGCGCGCCGAGGCCGGGGCGTAGCGCACCATCTCCCGCAACTCGCGAATCTGGTCAATGCCGCGATTCGAAGCCGCGTCAATCTCGATGACGTCCAGCGACGACCCCGCCGCAATCTCCTTGCACGAATCGCATTCGCCGCAAGGCTCCGGCGTCGGCCCATTCACGCAGTTGAGCGCCTTGGCTAGGATGCGCGCCGTCGTGGTTTTCCCCACGCCCCGCGCTCCCGAAAAAATGTACGCGTGCGCCACGCGATTCGTCTTGATCGCATTGGCCAGCGTTTCCGTTACATGTTCCTGCCCGACGAGGTCCGCGAAGGTCTGCGGCCGCCATTTTCGCGCAATCACCTGATAAGTCATACGTGCCTGGGTGCCCCACCCTTTGCGCTTTTTGCAAAGGGTGGGTTCATTTTCGGCGTCCGCCCCGCAAAAGTCAAAACACTTTGGTGTGCGCCAGCTTGCTCGGAGTGAGCGACCAGCGACCAGTAATCAGCGACCAGGAGGCGAAGAGCGGCCCGACCGAAGATTCCGGCCCGGTCAGAATGGACCTCATCCAATTGTGTTTGGCAGATTCGCGAGGGTTAAGGGCAGGAACGTAACTCAGCCAACCGACCGCCTTACTGACAACTGAAAACTGATAACTTAAAACTGTCTTCCCAAATCGAGGAACTTCGGGATCTCCGCGGCACACTTGGCTTACCCGGTACCGTTGCTCCCTTCCGGGCCTGGCGGGGTTCGCGGGACCTCGTTGCACGAAGCCCGAAGTTCCACGTTTCGGCAGTCGCGCTCTTCGCGTCTGCAATCCAAAGCTTAACACACCGCCCAAACCCTCTCCAATTTTCCCCGACGCCCCGCTCCTCTTCAGCGCCGGAGGCGCGGCAGAAGTTAGCCCAGTGCGTAAGCGCTGGGAACGAAAGGAACAAGAACCGCCAGCGCCGTAGGCGCGCCGTTTGCGCCCGCCGTTTTCTGGAGGGTGTGGCACTCTCGCCCTAGCCCATCCCGTAATTTCGATTCCGCAACGCGGGGGAGGAATCTCTCTTTCTCTCACCCACCCAATGTTATGTGTCCAGTGACTTCATAAAGGCTGAATCTTGGTTTACAATTCCCTCAAGTAAAGAGGTCTATATGCCCTCTCCCCCTGAACCATCGATATACATCAGCTACGCACCTCAAGATCACGAGTGGCACAACCGCATTGCAACCCACTTGGCAGACGCTGGGTTTAGCATCTTGGACCATCCGCCAACGCGCCGTGACGACTTGCAAGCGTCAGCACGGGAGAAGGCCCAGGTTTTCGTCCTTCTGCTCAGCTCCCACTACTTCACCTCGGACGAGATTCTCAAAATGGAACTCCCCCACATCCGGTCTCTTTCGCAAGCCCGAGGCCAGCACCCCATCGCCGTCATCCTTGCGCCATGCCCATGGCAGTCCCATTTGGGTCTGCACGAATTCTTGATCATTCCCGAAGACGGCAGAGCGATTGCCGAGGGAAACCCCGAGCAAATAAAGGACGATCTCCATACGCTGGCTCGCGAAGTTCGCCGCGCCATCCAGGAAACGGACAAAGCTACTCCGCCACAGAGTGAGAAAGCTCCTGCCACGACTCCGCAAGTTGAACAAGCGCCAGAGCGATCCGTGCTTGCCTTGCTTTCCTCGGCGAGGCTTACGGTCGAGTCGAACTCTGGCTCGTACCATGCAATGGCAACGCTGCTCTCGCCCTCGTTGGCCGTCATCGCCCTTCACCCCATGCTGGAGCGAGGCATCCTCCAGGATCCAGACCCAAAGATTAGGGTCCAGGCTTTGTCCGCAATCACGCTTGTGGTTCCAGCGACGATCCAGGCTGTGGACGAAGAAAGAGGCTTTGCTGTCCTCCAACTCGCTGTTCCTGTTCCCCGGGACCTTCCGCCCGAGGCAATCAGTGTCAGCAAGTGGCCGGAGGGCGCGAATTGGCAGACCTTTTTTTTTCGCTCAGAGCTCGATCAACAGGGATGGACCGTTCAAGGAACCACGCAGGGTCAGTTTGTCTTTGGAGGCCGACGCTACTGGCGACTAAACCCCTCCCTATCGTTCCTCGGTTCTGAAATCAGCGGTGCACCCGTCATTGTGGATAACAAGTTGGTCGGCATTGTGGCCTTGGCTGACAAAAAACTTGGGTTCTTGTGTGCCGTCTCCGTGACTGATATGGCTGAAAGCAAGAAGACAGACGCCGTCCGGTCCCTGCTACCCACTCCACCCGCCGGAGTACCTGATACGCTCGTCGCGAGCTTTGTCCAGGCCCAGCCGAAGCCCCAGCTCGAACAAGAGCCCGGCGAATCCATCGAAATTAGTAGCATCAGCGACACTCCTACTGACAAGGATGCTTTAGGGTTCAAGCCGTACGTCGAAGCGATTTCCAGATTCCTTAGAAGCCCCGCCACAAAACCTCCGCTAACACTTTCAATCGAAGGTGAATGGGGCGGCGGGAAAAGCTCCTTCATGCTCCAACTGAAGAGTGCCGTTGTTGGACAACGAATTTGGAAGCGCCTCAAAAGGAGTTGGATTGGCACCAAAGGAAGCCCGGAAGCGACCCTCTGGCCGGGGAAAGCTCCAACGAGACCTGCGCGGCTCTGGAAGGCTCTCTGGGAAAAACCTCGGCTTTCCGTCCAATTCAATCCATGGCGCCATGACAAGGAGGAATCGCTGTGGGCGGCGTTTGCTCTCGAATTCCTTAGGCAAATATCGAGGCAACGATGGTTACTGCGGCGCTGGTGGGGCGCCGCACAACTATTCTGGGCGCATTACAGCTGGAGGAGCGGATGGATCGAAGCGTTGCGCGCAGTGGTTGTGTGCCTGGTCATAGCCATTTTGGTTGTGGGCTTGCCAATCGAGGTTTTGATACGTAAACCTGTGTGGGTTCAGAAACTTGTGGCCGAAATGTCTCAGAAACAGAATAGTCCAGGAGAAGATTCTACACTTGGTTTGCTCCTAAGAAATAGACTTCTTCAAGTGGGAGGTGGTGCGGCTTATTATGCGGCAGTCCTGACGATATGGCTTAAGGCCAAGGATGTCCTTGGAAATCCGCTAGAGATTAATCTGAAAAAATATCTGCGATCGCCTGACTACGAGGGCCGCGTGTCTTTTGTTGAGCAGTTCCACGAAGACTTTAGAAGAATAGTTGATGCCTATGCAGGTAAAGAAAAAGTATTTGTGTTTATTGACGACCTCGACCGATGCGAAGTGCCAAAAGCTGCAGACCTAATGAAAGCGGTAAACCTCTTAATCGCGGACGATCCTCGTCTAGTCTTCATTGTGGGAATGGATCGCGAAAAAGTTGTTGCCGGACTGGCAGTACAATTCCAGAGATTACTACCCTATCTCAGTCGCCAAACTCCTCTCTCGCGTGGAAATCTGGAGTGGAAGCGTCGAGTCGGGCTAGAATTCGGACAGGCATTCCTGCAGAAATTCGTTCAGCTTCCGTTTCGTGTACCAGAACCGAATCCAGAGAATTATGGGGATTTCATCAGAACTATTTCGGCACCTGCCGAGTTGGGGACCCGCGTTAGCGCGAGCGCTGCGGCAGAGGTGCCCGAAGACCGGCCTTCGCCCCCAGCGCCAACATTCAACGCTCCAGAGCGAGAAGACGTGGTTGCGCAGATTCCAAGCGCACCTCGGCCTACTCCAGCCCAGGTCCAGGTGCGGCGCACGAGGGAACTACAATTCGGCGGCGATTCGGACAAGGTCCGAGCTATCGCGCTAATGGTTGCCGACACGCTTGGCAGAAATCCTAGGCGACTGAAGCAGTTTGTAAATTTGTTCCGCTTGCAGGCATACATCGTGAACGAGATAGGGCTCTTTGATCCCGGCTTGGTGGAGAGAGCACCGATCACGTTCGAACAACTCGGCAAATTTGTAGCAATTAGTCTCTGGTGGCCAGAGATTCTGGCGGATTTTAGTGAAAACCCGAAGTACTTAGGAGAGCTCCAGGAGAATGCGAACCAGAAGAAGTTAGGCGATTCACGGTTGCAGAGGTTCATGGAATACGGCATGGAGAAAGAAAAAGAAAAATATACGCTGTCGAATCCGTCTCTATCTATGCTCCTACACATATGTCCTCAACGCATCAGAGTCGTGCCATCAACAAAACCGAGTGTCGCGCCAATCCCGACGTGAAAAACGGTCGGATCGCATACCCTTAACTTCCAAATATGACTTTGGGTGTTGCACTTCAAGTTTTTGTTGAAGGGTGGGCGCTTTCTGCGCCCGGCGAGGAAAGAGCAGTGGCCTTTCGCAGAGATCGCTCTGGGTAAACGAGTGGTCAGTGGCGAGTGGCGAGCAAGAGGCGGGGAAAAGCGATCAGTGACCAGCGATCAGCGATCAGGAAACTAGGACAAGAGAAACCCAAGACCCACCCTCAAAAAACGAGGATGGGGCACCCGGGCAAAGAAAGAACCGGGGCCGTTTCACACAGAGGTTACAGAGGTAGGAGCACAGAGGGCGTGGAGAAGAGGAACCCAAGAGCGCGCCTTGGCAGACACAGCACATCCGCAAAACATCGTGGCGCGCGCTCCATGGTGTGATTTACACTACATCTCGGTTGGAGTTCCTCCTCAACCGCCTTGCAGCCCCGACCGCATCTGGGCCGCAAGGTCCGCGCGCCAGCGCCGCGTCCCGTTCGCGGGACCTCCCCACGTTACGGGGACATCACACCTGCACGCTCCGTGCAGGCAGGAGGAATAGCATGAAAGCCGTAGTGTCTTTTCTTTTGGTGTTTGCCCTTGTGTGCTCCGCGGCGCCACCCACCTACGCCGAGCCGCGCCAGGTCCTGCAGGGCACCGAAATCCATCTCACGCTGATCAATGGCATCAACACGGCCAGCGCCAAGGAAGGCGATCCCTTCATCGCGGTTCTGGCGCAACCGGTCACGCTGGACAGCCGCATCCTTCTTCCCGCGGGGACGCGCGTGCACGGCGTCATCGGCACGATTCAGCGCCCCAAACAATTTGCGCTGTTTCGCGGCCAGGCGTACATGAACCTCACCTTCAAGAGCATCGAGATAGATAGCCGGCTCATTCCGGTACAGATGAGCTTGCTGGCCATCGGGCAGCCGCGCGTCAATTCAGACAGCAAGCGCCGCCATGACGTCAAGATCGTGGAAGGCGAAGTGGTCCAGGAGAAGCACGACTACAAGGGCGACGCGTTGGGAATGGCCATTGGCGGAGGCGGAGGTTCCGCGGCCGGAGTGGTGTTCGGCAGCGTGGCCCGCGGCTTTGGCATCGGCTTTGCGGCCGGGGCCATCTACGTGGTTGCGCGGAAGGGCAAGGAAGTGGAAATGCCCGCGCAGACCGGCATGCTGGCGCGCCTGGACAGCACGGTCACAGTGCCATACGCAGCGGCGAGCAATGACACCGCCGGCGGCACGTCGAATTCCCGATAGAACAAGAAAGAACCCTCCTCTCACGCGCCCGCTCGTGGCAACACGGGCGGGCGTTTTTATGCGGGACGCGAAAACTCGCGGCGAAGCTGCGGCATGGTCCGAGGAGGATTGGGCGCCGTGATTCCATCAAGGTGGAACCACGACGCCCGTGGGGGTTCTGGCTGGACAATTCGTGGACTTCCCTTGGGGTGATGAATGACGCGGAGAAACAACGCAGGTGGCCGATGCCAGTCCACGTTGCTTTCCGGTCGTCTAAGTCAGCAAAGTGCAGGAGAGTAGCCATTGTGAGAAATTCCCAACTTATTGGAAACTATGCGCTTACGCGGGAGTCCGAGGAAGGAAATTGCATCAGCGCGGGAAAGCGTTCCGTTACGGGACATTCCCGATGGAAATTCTAACCGGCACTTAGCCGAGCTACGACTCCTCCGGAAGTTCCTTGCCACTCCTCGATTCACTTTTTGGACGACGCGATTTGTTTTTTCCTTTCTCTCCCGGCCTTTTTTCAATTGACGCTCCGTGGAACGCCGGGAGACCATTTGTCCATTAAGGGTCCACTTGGTGAATAAACAGGGATTCCAACGAATGCAAATCGCTGCAGGTCGAGAGGATTCGCCTCGAACGAATTGTTTGATCTTCCAGTTAACAAAATGCAGGAAGAAGGACTTAAAAAGCCGTGGTATTTTCGAGGAAATCCCGGGAAAGCGTGAAGAATTTTCCGAACGGGTATGCGGAACGAAATTTCTTGAGCCGCAGAGCCAAATGCCATCACATTTTCCGATGCATCGTATGCAAAGTTACACGCGATAAGACGCAGGAAAGCGCACTTTTCAGTTTGACGGCGGTACAGGTGGGCGATATGCTACTCCGCTTGACCAGTCGGTCACGGGTGAGCCTGGGGGCAGGCCGCCGGTCAAAGTTACCCCACTTCCAAGGAGTCTGAATGAACGCAAAAGGTGTACTCGAATTTGCTGCTAAGAACAACGCCAAGTTCCTCGATATGCGTTTCATTGATCTGCCGGGCATCTGGCAACACGTGAGCTTTCCCATTACCGAACTCAGCGAAGACTCCTTCAAGGAAGGCTTCGGCTTTGACGCCAGTTCGATTCGCGGTTGGGCCCACATTCATGAATCGGACATGCTGCTCATGCCCGATCCGAACACTGCTTTCATGGATCCTTTTCGCGCTGTACCCACACTCGTCCTGATTGGCGACGCCTATGAACCCGGAATACTCAAGCCCTACAGCCGCGACCCACGCGGCATCGCCAAGAAAGCGGAAGCCTATCTGAACTCCACCGGCATTGCCGACCAGGCTTTCTTTGGCGCCGAAGCCGAATTCTTCATTTTCGACAGCGTCCGCTTCGATAGCGCAACGCAGCACAGCTATTACTTCATCGACTCGGATGAGGGCCGCTGGAACTCGGGGCGCGAAGGAGAGAATCTCGGATTCCGCCCGCGTCTCAAGGAAGGCTACTTCCCCGTTCCTCCCACCGATCATTTCCAAGACTTGCGCTCCGAGATGGTGCAACACCTGATCGACGCCGGAGTGGATATCGAATGTCATCACCACGAGGTTGCGCAAGGCGGTCAGGCCGAAATTGACATGCGCTTCGATACGCTCGTCAGCTCCGCCGACAAAATGATGAAGTACAAATACATCCTCCGGAACACGGCGTACAAAGCGGGGAAGACCGTGACGTTCATGCCCAAGCCGCTCTTTGGCGATAACGGTTCAGGCATGCACACCCACCAGTCACTTTGGCTGAAGGGCAAGCCGCTCTTTGCCGGCAATGGCTACGCGGGCTTGTCCGAAACCGCGCTGCACTACGCCGGAGGCCTGCTGAAGCACGCGCCGGCCCTCCTGGGCTTTGCTGCGCCGACGACCAACTCCTACAAGCGGCTCGTTCCTGGCTACGAAGCGCCGGTCAACTTGGCCTACTCGAAGCGCAATCGCTCGGCTGCGGTGCGCATCCCGGTCTATTCCGACAGCCCTAAGGCCAAGCGGCTCGAGTTCCGCCCGCCCGACGCGTCCTGTAATCCGTATCTAGCGTACGCGGCAATGCTCTTGGCCGGACTCGACGGTATCAAGAACAAGATCCATCCCGGCGAACCTCTCGATAAGGACAGCTACGATCTCTCGCCCGAGGAGGCGGCCAAGGTTCCGTCGGTCCCCGGTTCTCTCGACGGCGTTCTCGCGGCTCTCAAGGCGGACCACAAATTCCTCCTCGAAGGCGGCGTCTTCACCGAGGAGTTGATCGATCTGTGGATCGAGTACAAGACCAAGAACGAAGTGGACCCCATTCGGATGCGCCCGAATCCGTACGAGTTCCACCTCTACTACGACATCTGAGCGTTTGTTGATGATGCTCATCCCTCGGGCCGGGGCGTCCCGCCCGAGGGACCGCTTCCGCTGCCGCCAAGCGCGCTCGTTTGGCTTCATCCGCAGGCGCTTGGTCCTTCCTGAACGAGAAGGACCACCCGAGAGTCGTGCCCTTGCAGTTCGAGATCAACTATAGCTACACCGACGTGGTTGGCGTGGCCGACTAGATCCATCAAAAGATGCGCTCGCCTGCAATAGCTCAACTTCGGATTTCAGGCTAGAAGCCCGAAGTGGAGGATTGCGTGGCTAGAAATTCGACGCCGCAGCGGTAGAGCTTGCCGTTGGGGAAATGGGAGACGCTGGCGATGCGCGCAGGAACGAAGATGGCTGGAGCTTGCGGCGATTCCGGCGAGAAAGGCACGGCGATCATCACCGTGATGTTCACCAGGTAGAAGTTCTTGGTCTTGAAGCTCATTCCCCCGCGCGACATATCAATACACACCACGATGTCATCGCCAAAAGCTTCGCTGCGTACGCACGCGAAGTAATTGACCTTGGCGCGCACCCGCTGGCGGCGCTCGAGGGGTGGCGCGGGAGCAGGCGGTACGACGGGGCGGGGAGCCGGAACAGGCCGCGGGACGGAGGGTGCCGGCGGCGGATCGAGAAGAGCCACGGCAGCAGGGGCAGGCTGCGGCTTTGCCGCGGGCGAAAGGGCGGCCACAAGCGGGCGCAGCGAGGGCAGGTGCGTGGTCTGTTTCCAGACCGTGGCCAGGCCGCAGTTGTCGCAATAGCGCACCAGTCCTCCGTGAATGGCGCAGACGTCAAATTCAAACTCGCCGTTCTCGACGGTGATGGGCGCGCGGCAACTGCTGCATTCAAGAGCGAGGACCAGCGGGCGCTCCTCAAGCGGCGGGGGAGGCGGGAATTCGACTTGCCAGAAATCAAGCGACGTATCCCGGAAGGCGACGCCATAAGTGTAGGCACCTTCGTGCTCGGCGATTTCGCCAACGACGCGGGCTTCGGCTTCCCGATTGGTGACCATGGAACGGATATGGAGCTCCTGCTCGGCGATGAGCTTGTTCGCGGAGACGATGCCGGCGCCATGAAAGCTGATGACCACGGTCTTGGTGACTTCGGAGAAGACGCGGCCATCGGAATCGCAGCCGATTAAAAGGATGGGAACTTGTTTGGAGATACGTCCACTCCGGCGGACCTTCCGGTAGGCCATCTTGGCAACCTGGGGAAGGGGCCAAGAGTTTTGCAGCTTCCATGATAGCCGACGGCGAAAGAAGCGCTGGAAGATTTCGAGCGCGTGTTGCGAGAAAAGCACCGTGAAAATGCCGTGCGAGCGTGCCAGGGCGGCGAACAGGGTGGAAGAGCCGCATTCCCTTAGGGGGCAGCGGAGTAGAGACCGGAGTGCAGCGCGGATTGGCTTTAAAGGCCGCGGAGATGCACCGGAGGCCCTTTCTTCGGGGGCTTCCGCCAGGAAACGAGGGAGCCGCCTGCGGCGGGCGAAAGCCCGTTGGTCCTAGGAGCTCCACGCCGGGGCCCTTCGAGGCTCAGGGCAAGCAGGGTAAACTGAAGCTCCGGCCTCGTGACGGAAAGGCTCCTTCCACAAACTGGTTAGCCGGGGAGAAGCGTTTCCTGGCTGGCGACGACTTGCCAGCCGCGCTGGCCGTAGACAAAGATTTGAATTACCCGCGACTGGCGGCTGAAGCCGCGACCATCCTGCGTGCCGCGCGCGGACCAGACCGACGTGACGATGGCGGTGTCCTCAAAGATGCGGATGCGCACGTTGGTGGCGACAAAGGTGGCGTACGCGGCGGGAGAATTCTGGACATTAGCAATCAGAGCAGCTTTGTCCACTACCGTACCATTGGGGGTGGTGCCGACGAAGTCCTCTCCATAGACACGGAGGAAGAATGAGGGGTTCTTAAGCTGCACAGCCCTGGCGGTATCCCGCGCGAGAATGTCGAGCTCCTCGCGATGCATCTCCGCCTCGGCAGCCATTTCCTTGCGCTCTTCGGAATTGCACTGCGCGCGCGCGGAGGGGGAGAGCAACAAACAAGATGCACCCAGCAGAATCAGGATGTAGAGCTTTTTCATCGGAAGACACCTCAACGGTCCGGCCTGGAAGACTCTTGTAAGAAAACCAGCGGCCTGCACTGCAAGCCGGTTCCTATCGTGAGTATAGCGGGGAATGCGGGGGGCGCAGGGACGTGGTGCGGAGAGAGTAAGCAGGGAAGGAAGCGAAGGGAGAATGCTCTTCCCGGCGGAGTGCATCAGGGTGCCAGGCCACCGGAACGCGCACAGGTGGAGACGCGAAGAACGGTCGAGGGAAAGTGAGCGGCGCGCGAGCCGCGGAGAAAAGTCGTGGCGCAGGCGCGCGGAATGTCCGGGTAGCGCTTAAGCGGCTGCGCCGGTGGAATGAGTGTGCGGGCGGATGTCCAGGCCGTCGCGCTTGAGATAGCGGTACAAGCTGGTGCGGCCGATGCCGAGAATTTGCGCGGCGCGGAGGCGGTTGCCATTGCACATCTGGAGAACTTTTTGGATATGCTGCTTGCGGACCTCGTCGAGCGAAAGCGGATGCCAGTCTTCGTCGTTGGATAGGCGGGGGTTGCGACGCTGGAGATGCTCGGGCAGATCGCTGATGTCAATGAAATCACCGGTGGCGGTAATACAAGCGGTGGAGATGACGTTTTCCAGTTCGCGGACGTTGCCGGGCCAGGGATGCTGGAGAAGAAGGGTTTGCGTGCGGCGGGTGAGACCGGCGATGCTCTTGCCATAGGCATCGTTGTACTTCTTCAGGAAAAACTGCACGAGAAGTGGAATGTCTTCCAGGCGCTCCGCGAGAGAAGGGATACGAATCTGGATGGAACTCAGGCGATAGAAGAGATCTTCGCGGAATCGCCCGGTGAGGACTTCGGCGCGGAGGTCGCGGTTGGTGGCGGCGATGAGGCGGACATTGACCTGTTTGACCTCGGGAGAGCCGACACGCTGAATTTCGCGGTTCTGGATGACGCGCAACAGCTTGGCCTGCATGGGCAGGGAAGTCTCGCCGACTTCATCCAGGAAGACCGTGCCGCCATTGGCGTACTCGAATAGGCCCGGGCGAGTATCCGTGGCGCCGGTGAAGGCGCCGCGGACATGGCCGAACAACTGGCTCTCCAGGAGGGTGTCCACCAGTGCGGAGCAGTTGCAGACCGCCAAGCGTTGCTGGCTGACCGGGCTGATCTGATGGATGGCGCGGGCCACGAGTTCCTTGCCCGTGCCAGTGGCGCCGACGAGGAGAACATTGGTGTAGTGGCGGGCCACCTTGCGAGCGAAGTCGAAGACTTCGAGCATGGCGGGGCTTTTGCCGACAATCCCGTGAAATTCGAGATCCTTGAGGAGTTGCTCCTCCAACGCGCGTACGCGGCGGCGCTGATCGTAGAGAGCGGCAACCTCGTCCAGGGTGCGCTTCAGGCGGGCATGATCTACAGGTTTGGGGAGGAAATCAGTGGCGCCGCGGCGGATGGCCTCGAGAGCGTTGTCGAGCGTGTAATCGGCGGTCATGACAATGAGGTGGACGCCGGGATCGCAGCGAAGCGCACGGTCCAGAAATTCAAAGGGATCCGAGTTTTGCATATGAATGCTGGCCAGAACGAGGCGAGAGCGTCCCGAGCGGACGAGGCGCAGAGCTTCCTCGGGGTCGCCGGTGGGGATGGGCTCATAGCCCATATCAGAGATCAGCGCGGAGAGTGCATCGCGCTCGAGGGGTTCGTCGTCAAAAATGCACGGCGTGAGTGAGGTGTGAAGGGTTGCGACTTCAACAGATTTATAAGTTGCGTAAGCCATAACGAAGGAAGAGGCAACACGTGTGCCAAACGGGACGCGGGCTGTTTCGCGGAGGAGAGGCGGAAGTGCTGGCAAACGTAAGTAGTGTGCAATGAAGGAACTAATGAGCCGTGACGCGGCAAAAATCAGAAAACGAACCTAAGGAGGCTGGCGAGAGGATTAGAAAAGGCCGTGGAGAGCCTCCCAATTCGGGCCATTGTTTCGAAACGGAATGGAATATGAAACTAATTTACGGGGAAGCGATTGCAACCATGGCGTGGCTGGATGGGATTCAGGCGAAATTCGTGTGAGCCGAGAACGTCGCAGCCGATGAACTCCGCTTCATAGGCGATGGGAAAGGAACGCTGAAGAGAAGCCGGCTGGAGCGTGCGAATGAAAACGAGGGCGCCCTCGGCGAGCATGTGTTTCAGGGAGACGTGTTTACCGGCGAAGTCGTCCCAGGAGAGTTCGGACTTTTCGACGAAGAAGATTTCATCCTCGTCCCAGCCGGAGACTTCCACGCGGCAACTGCTGGCAATAGGAAGCGCTTCAGAGAGCACCAGTGCTCCTCCCGAAAAAGGAAGAGCAGTTTTTCTGCCAGGGAAAGAGAAGGCAAAAGAAAGCAGGGAAAGCAGTTAGGCGGGATTAGGAAGAACCAATGTGCAAGCGAGGAACAAAACGGCGCGCCGGTGGTTCAGAGTGAAGCAGAGCGCGGAAGGAGTCCGGCGCGGCTCAGAAAAAGATGCGGAACGCCGCATATTGCACGATGGGGAAAATACGCCGGAAGATGACCAGGCCCACGAGCAGACCAGCCATGGCGAAACTGTTACCGCGCAGCCAATCGAGATAGCGCTGGGCGCGATCCTCGGACATGAAGACCATGATGCCGGTGCTGCCATCAAGCGGCGGAACAGGAAGAAGATTGAAGGTGCCGAGGAGAAGATTCAGGGAAAAGAAAATGAAAAGGATTTGGAAGGCAACGCCAGGATTGCCAGTGAGCGGATCGAACGAGAAAAAATGGTAGAAACGGCCGATGCGGATAGCCATCGCGGCAATGATCATGAGCGTGAAATTGGCGGCGGGGCCGGCCAGGGCCATCCAGGCAGAGCGGTGAGGATGACGGCGTTCCCAGAGCGGATCGTAAGGCGCACTAGCCCAACCGATCATGCCGCCGGAGAAAAGAAAGCTGAGGATAGGGATAACGACCATGCCAAAGGGCGCCCGGCGGATGTGAGGGATGGGATTAAGGGAAACCTGGCCTCCGAGGGCAGCCGTGGTGTCTCCTCCGAGTTTGGCGACGAAGGCGTGCGCCGCTTCGTGGCAGGTGGTGGAGAAAAGAAAAGCAATATACCAGATAAAGCCGAGCGCAAGCGTTTCGGGAGAGAGATCAGGCATAAAGAATTAGGTTAGAGTTTCAGGCAGCCGAATGCAAGGAAGGAAGGGCCCGACAGGGAAGAAGCGCAGCAGGAGAGAGAGCAACTTCAGGCTAGACTAGGATGGGAAGGGTTGCGCTTCCACGACGAAAGGCAGGGCGAATGGAGATTGGAACATTCGGAATTACAGGGTGAGGAGGGAACGAGGCTGAGGGGCTATTCACGGACGGAAGTTTGCGGTATGTTTGGGGTAATAAGTGTGTTGGCCGCCTAATTCTGGTGTGCTGAGGAAAAACAGGTTGAGGCTTCACAATGAAGGCGTGTTTCCTTGGCACACCGGCGGCAGTTGAGACGAATCCCCTACAATACGGAGAATTTGCAAAGCCGGATCCGGCGTCGGGTGAGGTGCTCGTGCGGGTGCAGGTGTGCGGCGTGTGCCGCACGGACCTGCATGTCATCGAGGGGGAGTTGCCTCCCAAGAGGTCACCGGTGATTCCGGGGCACCAAGTGGTGGGGCGGATTGCCGCGAAGGGCGCGGGGGCGGAGAGGTTCCCGGCGGGGACGCGCGTGGGAATCGCGTGGCTGCACAAGACGGACGGCGCCTGCGAATACTGCCGGCGCGGTGAAGAGAATTTATGCGATGCGCCGCTCTTCACCGGATACAGCGTGAATGGCGGGTATGCGGAATACATTGTGGCGCCGGAAGATTTCGTCTATGCGATCCCGGAAAAATTTCCGGACGAACAGGCGGCGCCGCTTTTGTGCGCGGGAATCATCGGTTACCGTTGCCTGAAATTGAGCGGGATTCAGAGCGGGGAGCGGCTGGGATTCTACGGATTTGGTGCGGCCGCGCACGTGGCGATTCAGGTGGCGCGTCACTGGGGAGTGGAGGTGTACGCAGCGACGCGTGATGCGCGGCACCAGGCGCTGGCGCGGGAGTTGGGAGCGAAGTGGACGGGAGGAACGCTGGAGCAGCCGCCGGTGAAGCTGGATGCGGCGATCGTGTTTGCGCCGGCGGGTGAGATTGTACCGGCGGCATTGCGGGCCCTGCGGAAGGGCGGACGGTTAATCCTGGGCGGCATTCATATGAGCGCGATTCCCTCGATTGCGTATGAACTGCTGTACCAGGAGCGGATGATTCGCAGTGTGGCGAACAACACGCGGAAGGACGGCGAAGATTTCTTGCGGCTGGCAGCGGAGATCCCAGTGCGAACACATGTCCAAGTGTTTCCGCTGACCGAAGCGAACCGGGCGCTGAATGCGCTGAAGAACGATGCGATACCGGGAGCGGCGGTGCTGCGGGTGAGCGCGTAGGTCCCCATTCCGTGCACGATCAGGGCTTGGGAAAACTGTTTTGCCAGAGTGGAGCGTGACAGAGTTGGGAGAAGCTCCTGCCTGTGGTTAGCTTGGAAGACCCATTTGACATTTAAGTTGCAGAAGGGATTCGCCGGGGTGACTGGCCGGGACGTCCACGGCTGAACCAGAACGTGCAAAGGTGGGACAGTGAATAGGCAAAAACCTGAATCGAGTGGGAGCGGCGTTGGGAGGGGAGGGTCAGTTCCAAGTGGAGGAAATGCAGGGGCTTATGTGGGGCTGCTTAATTTTTCAACAGGTGCCTGTGTGATTTCGCATCACAAAATGGGGGAAAACGCTCAAGAGTGGGCTTCAGGACTATCTTTGGTCGCCTGAGAAGAGTAATTAAGTGGTGGCAATTGAATGGTTTAGGTCCAGATTATCGTTTTGAGTCAGTTCGGCACAGGGGGTGCACAGAAGGACACCGGATTCAGGGTCAATGAATGAGCGCTTCCCTCGTTCAGGCTTTCTTGATGCAGCTGGGGCATCCGCAGAGTGCCGTTCTTCCCACTCGCTCCACGAGCTTTCAAGAGAAAAGACAAGGGGCATTCCCGGGGGGCGAGGATTGGATGATATTTATTGATCCCTGTGGTGATTGACAGGGAGAAGAGCATGACGGTGACAATGACAAATCGCTCCCACCGCGTCGCGTGCATGGTGCTGCTGTTGTTGGTGGCCGTGGCCTTGACCTCGGCACTGGTTCTGGCGGGAGAGCGGAACTGGAGCAGCGAAAAGAAGGAAGTTCCCGAGCAGACTCCTGCAAGCACACAAACCACAGATGTGAGGGCGGAGTTGACGGGATGGCGATGCGTCTAGCCACGACCGCAGCGCACCTGGCGATGACGCTGGGGAGCACGGTCGTGTTTTTGCTGGTGGGAGTCGCACCGGCGAGGGCGGACATCCACCCGGTCCCGTTGGAAAAGAACACGGATTCGGCGAAGTGCCTGGAATGTCACGCGGAGAAAGCGAAAGGGAAGGCGGTGCACACGGCGATCTCGATGGGGTGCACCACGTGTCACGAAATTCGAGTGAACAAGGATGTAACGCGGGTGAAACTGACCACCACGACGCCGCAAGCGCTGTGCTTCACCTGCCACGCGGACAAGAACGCGGCGGAGCTCAAGGGATTGGTGCACAAGCCAGCGGTGCGGGATTGCCTGAAGTGCCACGACCCGCACAGTTCGGACAACAAGTACCAATTGCTGAAGCCGACGTCGGGCGGCGTGAAAGAGAACTTGTGCCTGAGCTGCCACACGACAGGCTTGAATGTGCCGGAGAAGGGCAGCAGGCACGCGGCGCTGGATATGGGGTGTGAGACGTGCCATGTGACGCACAAAGTTGGCGCGGACCCGACGCCCGAAAATCTGTACCACCTGACGAAATCGGCGCCGGCGCTTTGCGTGGATTGCCACGATCCGAAGGACGCCGGCGTGCAGAAGGCGCACCAGAACCAACCGTTCGGCACAGCGAATTGCCTGCAGTGCCACGATCCGCACGAGTCGGCGGCGCCGAAGCTGATGGCGAAGTTTATGCACCCGCCGTTTGCCGACAAACAGTGCGAGGTCTGCCACGCGCCGGCAAAGGACGGGAAAGTGGTGTTGACGCAGGCGGACGCGAAATCGTTGTGCGTGATGTGTCACGGCGAGCAGGCCAAACAAATCGAAACGGCGAAGGTGCAACATCCGGGAGCAGCGGGTGACTGCACCGATTGCCATTCGCCGCATGCGAGCAAGAATCCCGGGCTGCCGAAGACAAATGGCGTGGAGATTTGCCTGACCTGCCATACGGAGCAGGCGGAAATGCTGAAGACCAAAAAGATTTTGCACCGTCCGGCATTCCGAGATGGTTGCGGGACCTGCCATGACGCGCATGGCAACGATAACGAGCATTTGCTGCGAGTGAAGGACGTCAACGCGCTTTGCCTGGAATGCCACGGGCCGGACACCGTGCCGGAGAGGCTGGAAAGTCAGCAACTGATTGCGATTTTCGACGGGAAAGTGAAGCTGCCGGAAGCTGCCCTAAAGAAGACGCCGATTCTGCCGCTTCAATTCGGCCTCGGGCACCCGACCAAGAGGCACCCTGTTGCCGGCCCCTTCAATACGAAGGCGAACAAACAGGTGGAGCTCACCTGTCTGACCTGCCACCAGCCGCATGCTTCGGCGAAGCCCGATCTGCTGGTGAACGATCAGGAAGCGAACATGGCCTTTTGCAGGACCTGCCACACCGAGGGGACGCTGCCACTGCGATGAAGGGAGAGGATGATATGACATTCCCGCACCCGCGTCCGATGCCATACGGATGGCTGCTCCCGCTTCTCATCGCCCTGGTGATTTTTGGCTTTGGCGGCAATCCGGCCCAGGCGCAAAAGAAGAACAAGAACGCCAAGGGAGCCGACCAATCCCAGCAGCAAAAGAGAATCGCATTCGATATCAGTAAAATCGTCTGGCCGAACCCACCTGCCATCGCGCGTATCAAGTTCGAGGATCTTCTGACCGGCCAACCAATTGACTGGGCGGCCTTGCAGAGCACACAAAAACCAAAGCCGTCGTGGATGGACCGGTTGGCTGGAGCGCAACCGGACGCTCAGATCAGGGACGTGCAGAAAAAGATTGGGTTCCAGTTGATTCGCCCGTACGGGGTGGTCGCGGACTCAAAGGGCCATATCTACGCCGCCGATCAGGCTGTTGGCGCGATTTTCATTTTTCCGAGTTCGAAAGACGAGCAGCTCCAACTGATCAGGAACGGCCAGGACGCGCACTTTGCGATGATCAACGGTCTGGCCATGGACGATAACGACCGGTTGTTCGTGACCGATTTGAAATTGCACCACGTGCTTGTATTCAACGCGAAGCACGAAGTCGAGGCGTCCTTTGGCGGCGACAAACTGGTTTCGCCGGCCGGCATCGCCCTAGATACGTTGAACCGCTTCGTCTACGTGGTGGATACGCAACAGGATCAGGTTCTGGTGTTCGACGCGGATGATTACAAGCTCCTCCGGCGGATCGGCACTGGTGGCAAGAATCATACTCTCATCAGCCCGGGGGATTTCTCGCTCCCTACCAACGTGGCCGTGGATCGGGAGGGAAACGTCTACGTCACCGATACGGTGAACAACCGCGTGGAGAGTTTCGATGCCGATGGGAGTTTCATCAGCGAATTCGGGAGCTCCGGTGACGGCCCGGGGCATTTTGCCCGGCCCAAGGGAATCACCGTTGATAGCGATGGGCACGTCTGGGTGGCAGATGAAATCCAAAGCCGAGTGCAGGTCTTCGACAAGGAAGGCCAGCTCCTCATCTATTTTGGCCAGCTAGGAAACTATCCCGGGCAATTCCAGGCCTTATATGGGCTTGGCTACGACAAACAGAGGAACCGGGTCATCACCAGTGAACAGTTCCCCGGACGAGTCCAGGTATTCCGTTATGTGACAGACGCGGAGGCCGCAGCGGAGGAATCCCGTCGAGAGACGGAAAAAGACAAGCCAGCGCCGAAAGCTGCAGATTCGGTGCAGGAGAGAGGCGGTGAAACTTCAAAAAGTTCAGTTCCTTGATGAGACATGTCGCGCGAGTATCTCGCGGCGTATCAACTGCCCGGGAAGATGAGATCGCAGCGGCTTCGCCATCGAGAAGCAACAGAAGTGAATAGCTTTGGAGACAGAAGTGAAGAATGACGACAAAATCTGGAGGTAAAGAATGAATCGTATTGCATTAGTTCTAGTTCTGATTCTAGCCGTGGCCGGATACGCCTCGGCTCAGATCACCTCTCCCACTGGCGACGTGCTCGGCGCTCACAACATCTACGGCCGTGGCTGTGTGGGCTGCCATGCACCCCACAGTGGCGCCGCCGGAAACGGCGGAGCAACCAGCGCCAACAGCGGCAACCTTGCCCTTTGGGGTGAGGACCTGACCCCGATGTACGGGCAGACCTTCGCGTTTGGCGGAGGGGCCTACCCTATCAGCATCCCCAACTACGGCACGGCCACAATGCCGGTCGTTAATGGTGTGGCGCCCACTGGGCTTCCCACCAGAGCTTCAGATGGTACGTTCGTTGTCGCCGCCTGCCTGAGCTGCCACGATGGCAACATCGCGAAAGTGGGCATGATGAAAGGCACTACGGTGGAATCGGTAACGATCAACAACGCGACCTTCTATCCTCCCACGCTCCTCGGTAATGACGGCTCGACGCCCGGAAACTACGCGAACGACCATCCCGTCGGACCCCTAGCCGTAGTGAGCTGTGGAGGTCAGTACAACTGGGACTGCGTGGTCAACGCTAACGGCACTATTAGTTTCACCGGGCCGAATAGCTCACAGTTCCTTCTCGACTACTTCGATGTGACAAAGTATGGGCCGATTTCCGCCTTGGTTATAGTCCCAGGTACCGCATCCACCACGACGCCCGGAACCTATACTTCCAATTCGTGGGTCACTTGCACCACCTGCCACGACCAGCACGACATGCAGTATTTCATCGCTGGGGTCAGTGGTACAGGGGCCAACATCATCAAGCCCACCCACTTCTTTGTCCGCGGCTGGTACAATCCAGGAAACATCAACACCAGCAACAGCGCGGCGCAGTTCTGCCGTAGCTGCCATGGCGGCGAATCCAACGAATCGCACGGCCAGGCCATTCCCACATCCTGACACCTTCCGGGGGGAGGACTCTGTCCTCCCCCCGCTTCACTGAATCGTCCGGAACGAACAGTAAATCATCGAGTTGCAACACGAGCAAGGCGCTGGTCGAATTGCTGTCGCGAGGGAACATGAATCGTAAGGTCGCAATCATCGCTCTCCTTCTCTCCGCAGCGCTGCCTGCCCGGGCACAAAACGCCGATGCACTCCCATCGCATCAGACCCAGACATCAACCGGCGGCAGCGCCATGGTTTCCCTCAGTAAACCTGTGGCGCGGGTGAACGGAGCGGTGCTGACGCAAGGTGACCTGATCCGCGAGATGTACGCGATTTTTCCGTATGCCCGGCAGCACAACGGAGGTTTCCCAAGCGCGATGGAAGCGGACATCCGCCGGGGCGCGCTAAAAATGATCGAGTTCGAAGAGCTGGTGTACCAGGAAGCAAAGAGGCGACAAATGACAGTCGCACCGGAACGGTTGGTCAAGGCGGAAAAGCAGCTCCGGGCACGATTCCCGACGGAACAGGAGTACCGGCAATATCTGCAAATGGAGGCCAACGGTTCCACGCAGGTTTTGCGGACGAAAATCGCGCGCTCGCTGCTAATTGAAGATTTACTGAAAGCCGAGGTGGACGACAAGTCCTGGGTTTCCATGGAGGAAGCGCGAGCCTTCTATGTGAAGAATCCAGAACAATTCAAGCTGGCCGAGTCCTATGCCCTGCAAACCATTACTATCATGCCTCCAGTCCAGCCGACTCCAAAGCAACCCAACCCGCCGCCGCCCACCCCAGAGCAATTATCGCAAATGCGACCCCGCGCGGAGGACGCCTTGCGCCAGGCCAAGGCCACCAAGACGTTTGAAGAGTTTGGGATTCTTGCGGAAAAGATCTCGGAAGATGATTACCGGGTGATGATGGGGAACCACAAGGCCGTGGATGCAAAAGATCTGCCGCCGGAAGTGCTGCAAGCTGCCGCGAAGCTGCAGCAGGGGCAAATCAGCGATTTGGTCCAGGCGGAAGGGGCCTACACGATCATCCGTTTGAATGCGCACACTCCCGCGCGGACACAATCGTTTAACGAAGTGTCGACCGGGCTGCGCGCCCAGTTGCGCCAGCAGAAAACAGAAAAGCTGCGGCGCGAGCTGGATGCGAAGTTGAGAAAGAACGCGAAGATCGAGGAGCTTTAGGCGAATGCATGCCCCACCGCACAGGATCTGGCTCCGGGCGCTAGGTTTGGCGATTGCTGCGCTACTGTGCGGCAGCGCAACCCTTCGGGCCCAAGTCCAGTTGGGAAGCGAGACGCAACTCAACCTGGACGGCAGCATCAGCGCTGGGTACGCAGGAAGCATGACAAATGAGGGCCCGGAGAGTCATGGGCTCGTATTTGGCGGCATCGGGAACTTAAACGGCTCCTATTATAGCCCCCAGTTCCTTTCCTTTGACGTTGCGCCCTTCTTCAATCAATCACGTAATAACTCCACGTACCAGTCGATTACGGACAGCTCGGGCGTGACCGCGGCAGCGAATATTTTTGGAGGCAGCCAGTTCCCTGGCTACGTCAATTTCTCCAAGATATACAACAGCGAATCGAACTATGCGATACCGGGATTGGCGAATTACGCCACCAATGGCGACACGCAGACCTTCGGCGTGGGTTGGACAGCCAATCTCAAGAATCTTCCCGTTTTCAACCTCGGCTATCAGCAAGGCAATAGCGATTTCTCGCTGTACGGCACGCAGCAGGAAAGCGTCAGCAATTTTCACTCGGTCTTCGGCTCAGCCAATTACAACGTGGACGGATTCCACCTGAGCGGCGGGATTCACTATTCGAACAGCAACTCGGTCCTCCCGGAAATATTATCCGGGGAGTCATCTGAAAAGGTCAGTGCGGACGCCACCACCTATACGTTCACGATGTCACGGGCGGTTGACGGGGATGGGAACACTTGGGCCAACTTTAACAGAAACACCTCCGAATATAATTCTTTGGGGCTGAGCAATTCCGAGTCGTCTGACATCGTTAACGCAGGGTTGTCCCTGAAGCCCACGGCAAAGCTCACTACAGTACTGAGTGGCGATTACGATGACAATCTCGCAGGCTCGATCCTCCAGCAAGTGACCAGTACCGGTGCATTCCTTCCCCTTGCCCTCCCCGGACAGCCATCATATTCCTGGGGCTTAACCGGCCAAGCTCAGTACTCGCTCCTGCCGGGCCTGTACGTGGATGGGACGATTGCGCACCGGCAGCAATTATTCGCGGGCACTTCGTATGATTACAACGCGTACAGCGGGTCGGTGTTTTACGGTCACAACCTGCTGGGAGGACAGTTTTCCGCAGGGGCTACTGTGACACAGAGTTCTTATGGGACCGCCGGCAATTCCATGCTGGGATTGCTAACCAACGTCATTTACATCCGCAAAATCGGCGAATGGGGGCTGAGCGGTTCCTTTGGCTATTCACAAAATGTCCAGACGATCCTCATCGCTTATACGAGCTCCGGTTACGGCTATTCGGGCTCCGTGAATCGGCGGATCGGCCGACTGTATTGGAATGGCGGGGCGAGCGGATCCAAAAGTATGTTAAACCAGGTCGGAGGTACCGCTAATCTTACGCAGAGCTATGCGACGGGACTTTCGGGCCGCTGGCTGAGCGTAAGTGGCGCGTACGCGAAATCCAGCGGTAGCGGTTTGTTTACGCCTACGGGTGTCACGCCGTTGCCTCCGGGCGTGCCGCCCACGCTGGTACCCACGGTTTTGTATGGGGGCAGGACGTATTCGGCAAGCGTGGCAAGTACCCCAGTGCGCGGACTTTCTGTGACGGGTTCTTACGTTTCGTCTCGGAGCAACACGGGGGGTGAGTTGGTCAACTCGAATAACACAACGGAGCAGGCCTACGCGTATTTGACCTATCGTTTCCGTAAGGTATATTTAAATGCGGGTTACAGCCGCCTGCTGCAGGGGTTCAGCGCGAGTGGTTTACCCCCGACGTTGCTCTCCACGTACTATTTCGGCGTATCACGATGGTTCAAAGCCTTCTAGCACATCTGCAGCGCATTCGAAAAAAGTGGGGGCTTGGTTTACTGCTCATGTTCCTGTCGTTGCCGGTGCTGCTGCGTGCCGGGCCTGCTCCCCGCGATTCCAAGGCGCACACAGTTACCGTTCCGGTGCTGCTACTGGATGGCGGGCGAAAGCTAGTGTTCGAGGGGAGCTTCAGTACCGAAAAGGATATCCAACCTAAGCGCGGCTTCTTCAAGAAATTGCTGGACATTGCGGTAGGCGCGCCCGAAGTTCATACCATGGTCCGCCCGTTCAGCGTGGTCACGGACTCGCATGGCCGTATGATCGTCACCGATCCCGGTGCCGGCGGGGTGCACATCTTCGATTTGAAGGAGCAGAAATACAAATTCATCTCGCGGAAAGACAAGACCAAGGAAGCCATGACCACGCCACAGTGCGTGGCCGTGGATGCACAGGATAGAATTTATGTCACGGATTCGGAGCTCGGAAAAATCTTCGTGTTCGAACCCGACGGAAAATTCAGCCGTGTGATAGGCAGCCTAAAGCACGGGGAAGGCTACTTCAAGCACCCCACGGGCATAGCCGTGGATTCTGTGGCTCAGCGCATTTACGTGTCGGACACCTGGCGCAACGAAATTTTCGTGATGGATCTGCAAGGGAACGTGTTGCAAAGAATCGGAAAAAGCGGTTCGGGCGACGGTGAGTTCAATTTTCCCACGGATTTGCGGCTCGACGGGCGCAACTTGATTGTCCTGGACGCGATGAATTTCCGTGTGCAGGTGCTGGACCTCTCAGGAACATTCCAGTACGCCATTGGGGAACTAGGTGAGGGCCAAGGAGAGATGTTCCGGCCGAAGGGATTGGGCCTCGACTCTGAGGGGCATCTGTACACGGCGGAGGGATTGTCGGGGGTCGTGCAGGTCTTCGATAGGCAGGGACAGTTGCTGTACTATTTCGGAAAAAGAGGGACTGGATTCGGCGACTTTCAATTGCCCACGGGGTTGTTCATAGACCGCGAGGATCATGTTTATGTGGTGGATTCCTACAACCACCGGGTACAGATGTTCCAGTATTTCGCGCAGGGCAAGCGGGCTGCGGGAGGGGTACAGTGAACGCCCGCTGGCTCATCGGTGTTCTTCTACTCGCCGGTACTATCGCGCACGGCCAGCAGTTCAGGGGCGATGTGTTAGGCCAGCATAATTTGGGTCCCGCCGGCACTTCACCGGTGAAAGGGGGTCTTAGCGCTCCCTGCTTCTATTGCCACGCCCCTCATTCTGGGCTCGGCGTGAAGGCTCCTCTGTGGAATCAAACGCTGACGACGCAAACCTATACGACCTATCAAAGCAGCACGTACAATGAAACGAGTGCGACGCAACCCCTGTTGGGGAGTGACAGCAATCTCTGCCTGAGCTGCCACGACGGGAGCATCGCCCCCGGCCAGACCGTTGCTTACGGGAAATTCCCGATGAGCGGAAGCATGACGGCCGCAGACAATTTTGGAACGAACCTGTCCAGTTCTCATCCCTTTAGTCTGGTGTTGCCGCTCAAGGATTCGCCCGACTTGGTGCCTTCTCTCTACAACTCCAAAGTGACGGCGGATCCGACCGGGGCGGTCAAACTGATCAACGGAAACGTTGAGTGCACTTCGTGCCATAACGCGCACGTGGAGGCCACGGACTTGGTGGCCCTGCATTTCCTGGTCCGGGATGGTTCCAAAGGACAACTGTGTCTTGCTTGTCACACATTGGTGAACCGGAGAGTGAACAATCAGTCGAACTACTTGGTCGGATGGACGACCAGTGTGCACGCCAGCGCAGGCAACAAGATCGCCAGTCAGTCCGGAGTGAACCTGGGAGCCTATCCTACTGTCGCGCTGAACGCCTGCGGTTCCTGCCACATGGTGCACGACGCGCCGGGAGCGGCCCGCCTGCTGCGGGGCAAGAACGAAAACGACTGCTCCGCATGCCACGGCGCAGGAGGCAATATATCCCCAGTTGCCCTGAATGTGTTTGCGGAGTTCGCCAAGGCCGGCCATCCCTTCTCTACTGTGGGGGGGGCGCACGACGAGGCAGAATCCGCGCTTTTGAACCAGAATCGCCACGCCACCTGCGTGGATTGCCATAATCCACACGCCGCCCTCCAGGTAACTGCGTTTCTACCGCCTCCAGCCATACGGCCTTCTCAGACGGGTGTGGAAGGCATTAGCGCCACGGACGGCATCACCGTGCTGAACCCCTCGGTGAATCAGTATGAGAATTGCCTACGCTGTCATGGGACCAGCACCGGGAAGACCGTGGTTCCCGCCACGTATGGTTACCTGCCGGTACGGGCGGTGGCCGCGGTCGATCCGCTGAACGTCATTCCGCAATTCTCGCTCCTGGCCACTTCGAGCCACCCCGTGACCCGCGACCGCACCAGCCCGTACCCCCAGCCGAGTCTGCGCGCGTTCATGCTGAATGAGGACGGAGTAACGGCGGGACGCGCCATGGGCACGCGCATCCTTTGCACGGATTGCCATAACAGTGATGACAATCGCGAGTTTGGGGGCGCCGGACCGAATGGCCCCCACGGCTCGAAGTGGACGCACATCCTCGAACGCCGCTACCAGTTCAGTCAGGCAGCCTTCCCCGGTCAGTTGATCGCCAATCTGTTTCCCAATCCCGATCTCAGCGTCAATGGCCCGTATGCCCTGTGCGGAAAGTGCCACGACCTGACGAATGTTACGTCAAACGCCAGCTTCAGCCAGCACGCCCGGCATATCAATGACGGATTCTCCTGCTCGGTGTGCCATACGGCGCATGGAATGGGCTCCGTGAACGGGAGCATCTCCGGCGAGCGGCTGGTGAATTTTGACGTGAACGTGGTGGCCCCGAACGGCGCAACGCCGATCATGTATAGCAGGGGAACAAACTCCTGCAACCTGACCTGCCATCTACACCCACACACAGCGGTAGGCGTGACGCCCTCGGCGGCCGCGAAGCCGCATCCTTAAATACTGAAATTGTGCGCGGTGTATAGGTTGAGAACCTTCGGGATACAAACTACGCGTCCCTCAGGATGACTGTTCGTTGCTGTGTCTGTGCGCGTGAAGGGCAAGACGATGGCCCGTGAAATTCCGGCTAAGCTGAATTGGATTGTAGGCACGAGGAACGCGCCGCTGGGACGGCGAGTTCGGCTACTGCTTCTTTTCGTAGGAAAACATCATTTCGGTCATGTCCGGGTCGCGGGCGACGATTTGTGTGGTGAGGAGCGAATCGGAGAGACCCGCGGGGACGCTGCCGGGGAGCTTGTCGTTTGACAGAACGAAGCCGCCGGGATTCAGCATCAGCGACATGTTGACGCGGGCGAGGGACTGCTCGAAGGAATTGAAGTAGACAAAGATATTGGTGCCGATGATGAGATCGAAGCCTTGCTGGGGTGACGGCGGCAGGTGCTGGAAGACGATGTTCATGTCCAAGGGAGTGACACGGCGGACAATTTCAGGGCGAATCTTGATGGCGCGCGTTTGTGTTTCGGCGGCCGCGCCCGGGGGGACGGCAATGGGCGCGACGGGCTCACCAATGTGATCGCCGAGTTTTTGCCAATAGTTGACGAAATCCTTGCGGTATTCGGGAGTGTGGCGGGCCGCAGTGTCCCAGGGAAGCTGGACCGTGTAGGAGCGGCCCGCGGCGGCATTTTTCCGGGCGCGGCTAATATGAAAGTTGACGTCGGAACTGATGTCGAGAGTGTAGAGCTCAACGGTTGCCGGACCGGCAAGGCCCAGGCGGAAGAGGGAATCCAGCACGGCAAAGGGCTGGATGGTTTGCAGGGGATAAAAATCGTTGCCCTTTTCCTTGTTGGCAAAGTCCAGGCCTGGGCCGACGACCGCAACGCGATGGACGCTGCCGGGCTTGAGCAGACCTTTTTCCGCCATGTGGCGGAGGTGCTCGTCGATTAGGAAATCGGGCCAAAGATTGGTGTCGAGAGAGATGCCGCGCTCCTGGAAAAGTTGGAAGCGTGAATCGTCCTTGGGCTGCGCAAGATAGTGGAGATACTCATCGCGGAGACGGGCCAGATTAGCGAGCAGGTAATTCTTAACCAGTTTGCGCTCCTCGGGAGTCTTGAAGGAATAGCCCTTCTTTTCGAGAAATGCACGCATATGGGCGATGCCCTCGCTGGCATTGGGGGAGGCCATCGCGCGGATCAGGTCATTGGCGCGATTGTCGGCGAAGGCGTTGACGAGGGAACTGCTGCCGTATTTTGGAAGATATTCATCGTCAATGCGATATTCCCTGGTGAAGGTAACGCCGAAGCGCAGAAGATTGGTGAGGGTGTCTTCCTCTCCGCGATCGAGGCGTGCGCGGATTTGGCGGTCTTGTCTTAGGACCCACGCGGACCACTGGGCCGGATCCGGTGGGGCAGGACTCTTCAGCTCGGCTGGAAGCGAGTCGGACATCGCGGAAAGGACCGGCCTAGCTTCCTCGAGAGAGATGAACTGCGCAGTGGGAGATTTCTGGGCGTGAACGGAGCAGGGGGATAAGCTAAGGGAGAGGATTGCGCCGGCCAGGAGTCTGTGAATTGTCATTGCCACCTTGCAAAACTACTTGGAGATAGAAGCGTGGGAGCCGGATTTTGCCTGATCGATCATCTGCTGCACTTTGTCGCGCGCTTCGTAGTTCGGGTTGGTGTCGAGCAATTTCTGCCAGACAGCGATGGCCCCGGCCGCGTCGTTTTTACTCTGCCACTTGACGATCCCCAGGTTGAATAGGGTGTTGGCCTTGTTGGGCTCGTAAGTGAGGGCCTTGTTGAACTCGGCGAGGGCCGTGTCCGTGTTTCCGCTATACCAATAAGCGGTGGCCATGTCCGTGCGGACGGCAGCGTTGGCAGGCTGGAGCTTCAAGGAACGCTCGTAATAATCGATGGCCGCGGGATACTGCTTGACGTCGTAATAGATGTTGCCGATGCGGGCGAGCAAGTCAGGATTGTTGGGGTCAGATTTCAGACTGTCAAGAAGAGGAGCTGCCTGCGTGTCGGCCATCCTCCTTAACTGATCGGGAGTGGGCGTGACGGCCAGAGGGCCGAGCGGAGCGGGAGGAGGATTGCCGGCCGAAGCCGCGGGAGAGGTCACTGCGGTTGCAGCGGGGGCAGGAACGAAGGATTTGCGGATAAACCAGCCGCCGGCCAATCCTAGCACCAGGGAGATCAAAGCGACGGCGAAGGCCTGAGTGGAGGTCCAGTTCACGCTCACATTTGTTGTTTTGAGTTCGGGCACAGTGCGCGACTCCTTCTGCGGAGAATGCTGGGGCGAACTAGTTCTTTACCGCGCCACCCGTCTTGGCTTCCGCGATCATTTTTTCAACAATGGGGCGCCGATCGAGGTTGGGATGCACCTTGAGCAGTTCTTCCCAGGCGGCGATGGCTCCCGCGGCATCTTTCTTCCCCTTCCAGCGGATCACGCCGATGTTGAAAAGGGAATTGGTGTCTTTGGGATCGTACTTGAGGGCCTGATCCAGTTGCGCGAGCGCGCCATCAACGTCGCCGCTGTAGTAGAGACTGGAGGCAAGTTCGGTGCGAACGGGAACGTTTTTAGGATCGACCTTGAGCGATTTGTCGTAGTACTGAGCGGCTTCCTTGAACTGATGCATGGAATTGTAGATGGCGCCGACTTGGGCGAGCAGGGCAGCGTCGTTGGGAGTCGTCTTCAGCTTCTCCAGGAGTGGAGCGGCGTTGGCGTCGGCCAGGGCTTTCATTTGTTCCATCGTCGGCATGGGATGCGGAGCCTTCGGGGCACTGGCGAGGGCGGGGGGATGTGCGGAATTCGCCGCCTTGCCAGCAGGAAGAAAATAACCGCCGGCCAATCCCAGGATCAGGCAGACAGCGGTGAGGAAACCAACCTGTCCCGGGGTCCAGCCGGTTGCGGCAGAAGCTGCCGAGGATTCGGAGTTGCTTGCCATGATTTGATTACTCCTTCATGCGGCCGGCCGCCCGCGCCGGATTCAGATTGTCGCCCAAGGGAACCTGCAACCAACTGGGAGTAAATACGAAACGAACGCAGCCCAGCCGCGGCATTCTGCTCTAAGCTACTGGTTATCAATAATGCTATCAATAGCTTGTCTGAATAAGCAAAGGCCGCGCGGGAATCGGCCCCGGAGGGAACATCGAGAGGGCCAAGCCGAACTGCGCCGGGGAAAGAGGGTAAGGTGCAGAGCGCACGCGCTGCCATATTCTGCATCACATCAAAGTGTTTCATATAACACATTGCGCAGGGTTCGTGGTGAGAGCACACCGTGGACTGGCTATGCGCAAGAGTCGGCAGAGTTTGCGATACAATAACTTGCTGATGAGTCGAGAGTTTTGCACGAGACGCAAGATTGCCAATGTGGCGCGGGTGAGCCTGCGCCTGCTGTGCCTCTGTGTGTTCGCAATGTTGTTTGGCCGAATTGCGGCGGAAGCGGCGCAGAGGACTTCTGGCGGAGCAGGCGGATTCGCACCTGGATTTGCCATAGCGGATTTTGACGGCGACCACAAGCCGGACCTGGCAACGGTGCAAGTAGAGCGGGACGCTGCGGGCGGGACGCGATATTCCATTCGGCTGCAACTGAGCGCGGGTGAAGAATCGGCGATCGGGATCACCGGGCCGCAGGGCGGGCTCGAGTTAGTGGCGCGGGACGTAAATGGGGATGATGTGATCGACCTGGTCGTGACCACGGCTATGGGCTCCCATTTTGTCGCTGTACTTATCAATGACGGACACGGGAAATTCACGCTGGCCAAAGCGGGGGCATTCCCCAGCATCGAAAGTGACCAGGGAGTACGGCTGGATGCGGCACAAGAGCCGGCAGAAGAATGTGCGGCCCTGCAGTTCACGTGGAGTACATTTGGAATCGAAGTCCTCCATGACTCTGGAACGGGTCTGGAGCAGAAATTGAAGTTCTCGCTGGCTGGCGATGGCCATGCAAATTTGCCGGACGTAAGGCTCGGGAAGTCCGGGCGCTCGCCGCCCGTTGGCGTTTCTTACTCCTGAATACTTTTTTCGCGCAAATGTAACAAACTTGGAATGATGGCGGCCCTATCGTTCCGCTAATCCTTCGCCAACAGGGAAGCAGCATAAGCGCGAGGTTTGGCAGAACCACAGAATAAACTGGAATCGTGGGGCCAGAGTCTTCCGTGCAGTTTGAGGATGTGAGGGTAGAACGATGCAGCGTTTTATTCGGGGTGTCTGCCTGATGCTGGTATTGGCGGCGGGAGGCGGTGGTGTCGCGCAAGCGCAGCACGCGCTGACATGGGACGAGGTGAAAACGCGGTTCGAGGCGAACAACCCGACCCTGCGCGCAGGCCAGATTGGCATCGATGAGTCCAAGGCCAACGAAATTACGGCTTACCTGCGCCCCAACCCGCAGCTGACGCTCCTGGCAGATCAGATCGATCCGTTCCCGGGCGGGCCGTCGCACGGGACGTTTGCCTACTGGCTGCCCTCGGCCACGGTGAGTTACTTGCATGAGCGGCAGCACAAGCGGGAACTGCGGCTGGAAAGTGCGCAGGAAGCAACGGGAATCTCCGTCTCCGGCCAGTCTGATCTGGAAAGGAATCTTCTGTTCAGCCTGCGAGGCGCATTCGTGCAGACCTTGCAAGCAAAGGCAGTTTTGAAGGTGGCAAAGGAAAACCTGGACTATTACGACCATGTGCTCGACATCAGCCGAGAACGTTTCAAAGCAGGCGATATTGCGCAAGTAGATCTGGACCGCTTGGAATTGCAGCGGGTCCAGTACGAGTCGGACCTGCAAACCGCTGAGGTGAATCTACGAACCGCGAAGATTCAGTTGCTGATGCTGCTGAACGAAATGACACCCGTCGAACAATTTGATGTAACTGGGCTGTTCGAGTTTAGCGAACAGATCGCGCCGCTGGACGACTTTCGACGGATCGCCGTGGATACCCGGCCGGATCTGAAGGCCGCGCTGCAAGCGGTTGAAAAGGCCAAGACCGACCACAAGCTGGCTGTCGCGAATGGCTCGACCGATCCGACCCTCAGTTTTGACGCGGGGCGCAACCCTCCCATCGACGAGTATATTGGCTTCAATGTGAGTATTCCGCTGCGCATCTTCGACAGGAATCAAGGGGAAAAGCTGCGCACGCAACTGGACATCGATCGCAACCAAAGGCTGCTGGATGCGGCCCAGATGCAGGTATTTAGTGACGTTGATTCCGCCTACGCGATGGTGAATAGCAATCTGATCTTGCTCCGGCCCTACAAGGCAAAATACCTGCAACAGGCAGTCCGAGTTCGCGACACAATCACGTTCTCCTATCAGCAGGGTGGTGCGTCGTTACTCGATTTTTTAAACGCGGAGAATGACTACCGCAGCGTGCAATTGAATTACGTGAATCTGGTTGGTTCTTACTTGACGGCCGCGGCGCAACTGAATCTTGCGGTGGGCCGGGAGGCAATCCCATGACAAAAAGATGCCTTGGCCGCGGTGTGGCGATTTGGCTGGAGTTTCTTGTCGAGGCCATGCTGTGTCTTGCGCTGACTCTTGTGCTTGCCGGCTGCGGCGAAGGTAAACCGGACGCAAAAGCGGAGGCGCCGCCTCCAGCAACCGTCGAACCTGACATGGATGCCAACAACTTTAAAGTGGACCACCCCGACCAGTTTCCGTTGGCGAAGGCGGTTGAGCATAAGGCGGTGCCCGCGCTTAATGTCACCGGGATAGTACAGCCCGACATAGCGCGCGCCGTGCCTGTCATCTCGCTGGCTTCGGGGCGCGTTGTGGAAATCAAGGCCCGGCTGGGAGACGTCGTGAAGAAGGGCCAGTTGTTGCTGAGGGTTCGGAGCAACGATGTTTCCGGAGCCTACCAGGTGTATTTGAAGGCCGTGAATGATGAGCGGCTCGCGCGCCAACAGCTCCAACGTGAGCAGATTCTTTACGACAAGGGCGCCATTGCAAAAAGCGGACTTGAGCAAGCCGAGGACACCGAACAGGATGCGAAGGTCGATCTAGATGCCGCAACCGAGCAGTTGCGGCTTCTCGGTGTGGACAAAGACCATCCGTCGGGGATCGTCGACGTTACCGCCCCGATATCGGGTGTGATCACGGACCAACAGGTTACCAATGCAGCGGGCGTCCAGGGTCTGTCTGGCCCCAATCCTTTCACCATCTCCGATCTTTCTTATGTCTGGATCATCTGTGACGTTTATGAAAATGATCTCGACGCCGTGCACGTCGGTGAGTATGCGGATATCCGGCTGAACGCCTACCCCGATAGGGTCTTGAAAGGCCGGATCGATAATATCCTGCCGGTTCTCGATCCTACCATCCGCACTGCGAAGGTACGGCTCGAAGTCGCCAACCCCGGACTGATGCGGGTGGGGATGTTCGTTACCGCGACCTTTTACGGTAAGCAGCCGGAAATGCGGGTTGCCATTCCCGCGACCGCCATCCTGCACTTGCATGATCGCGCGTGGATTTACACCCCCGTGGGTGGGGGACACTTCAAGCGCCTTGAGGTAGTTACAGGAAACATGCTCCCCGGCAACCTGCAAGAGGTTGTTTCAGGGATCAAACCCGGAGACCAAGTCATAGCGAATGCCCTGGTGTTCCAGAGCACGGTAGAACAATAATGATTCGCAGATTCGTCGATTTCGCCCTGGAGAACCGGTTTCTTGTCCTCGCGGTTGCGGTTCTGCTGTTCGTGTGGGGCGCGGTTTCATTCCATCAACTTCCCGTCGAAGCGTACCCGGACGTTGCGGACAACTACGTCGAGATCATCACCCAGTGGCCTGGAATTTCCGCGGAACAAATCGAGCAGCAGGTCACCATCCCGCTTGAAATCGTGATGAACGGAATTCCGCATGTCACCCACTTGCGGTCGTTCTCGCTGTTCGGGCTCTCCGATCTGAAGCTCGTCTTTGACGACGAGGAAGACAACTTCAAGAACCGTGAGAGAGTTCTGGAGCGTCTTTCCCAGGTTACTTTGCCCCCGGGTGTCGTGCCAAGCATGGGCACGGACTGGAGCCCTGTGGGGCAAATCTACTTCTTCACGCTGCACAGCAGTAATCCGCAATACGACGTGATGGAGTTGAAGTCCATCGAAGACTGGGTGGTTGAGAAGAATTTAAAGGCTGTACCGGATATCGTGGACGTCGCCAGTTTCGGCGGACCGACTCGCGAATACCAGGTTCGCGTTGATCCCAACAAATTGATCACTTATGGCCTAAGCCTGGCTCAAGTCGAGCAACAACTCACGAACAACAACGCGAACGCCGGCGGGAGCTTCGTGGAAGCTGGCCTGCAGCAAATCAACGTTCGCGAAGTGGGACTGGTCAGAAACGTGCAGGATATCGAGAACACGGTAATCCTGACCAAGAGCGGCACGCCGATCCGCGTGAAGGACATCGCGGTAGTTTCGCAAGGCCCGAAGATCCGCCTCGGCCAGTTCGCCCGGGCGATTCACCACGAGGATGGAAAGATCGTCGACAATGACGATGTAGTTTCAGGAATCGCGCTCTTGCGAAAAGGGGCCGACGCGGAGAGGGCCCTGGAAGGCCTCCACCAAAAAGTGCGGGAAATGAACGATCACATTCTGCCTCCCGGCGTGAAGATCGTTCCGTTCATTGACCGCAGCGATTTGCTGCACTTCACCACACATACCGTGCTGCACAACCTGACCGAAGGGATCATCCTGGTCGTAATTATCCTCTTCTTATTTCTTGGAAATGTCCGCGGCGCGGTTATCGTGGCCCTGACGATCCCGTTTTCGTTGTTGTTTGCCGCCACGTGTCTCAGGCTGAAGGGAATTCCTGCAAACTTATTGTCTCTCGGCGCCCTGGATTTCGGGATGGTCGTGGATGGCGCCGTGGTGATGGTGGAAAACATCATCCGTCATTTGGGCTACCATGAGAACTCCCTCAAAACACCGATGGAACACATCCGTGAAGCGGCGCACGAAGTGCAGCGCCCCGTCTTCTACGCGATCGCCATTATTATCACCGCGTACCTGCCGATTTTCACGTTGCAACGGGTCGAAGGGCGTTTGTTCAAGCCCATGGCCTGGACGGTGGCATTTGCTCTGTTGGGCGCCTTGCTCTTTTCCATGCTCGTCGCGCCAGTGCTTTCCAGCCTTTTCTTCCCCAAAGGGGCACGCGAGTGGCGCAACCCCTTAATGGAATTCCTAAAAAGGCGCTATCGCGAAGCGGTGCAGTGGACCATCGGGCATCGCCTCACTACCGTGGGCGTTGCGGTGTTGGGTTTGCTTGTCGCCATATATCTTATGATCGGCGGTGTCATCGGTTCCGAGTTCCTTCCGCACTTGGATGAAGGCGCGCTTTGGGTGCGCGGCACTCTCGCTCCCAGCACGGGACCGAGCGAAGGTATCCGATTGTCGAACCAAGCCCGAATCGTACTTTGCGCTTTTCCTGAGGTTACGGAATGCACCAGTCAAACGGGGCGTCCGGACGACGGCACGGATACAACCGGCTTTTTCAACACCGAATACTACGTCGGCCTGAAGCCGAAGGAACAATGGCGCCCCGTGTTTCACGAGGACAAGGAAGAAGTGATCGCGGCCATGAACCGGGAACTGGAGAAAATCCCGGGCGTGATCTGGGGATTTTCTCAGCCCATCGAAGACAACATGGAAGAGGCGGTCAGTGGGGTCAAGGGCGAGTTGGCCACAAAGGTCTATGGCGACGACCTGAAAGTGCTGGAAGAAAAAGCCGATCACATCGTCAGTATCATGCGCGGGGTCAAGGGAATCGAGGATCTCGGAGTCCTTCAAGTTCTTGGCCAACCCAACTTGAACATAACCGTGGATCGTCAGCAGGCCGCTCGCTATCAGGTCAACGTGGCGGACGTTCAGGATGCCATCCAGACCGCAGTGGGGGGTAACGCGCTGACCCAAGTCCTGCAGGGTGAGCAGCGGTACGACCTGGTATTGCGCTATCTACCCCGGTACCGGGACACCGAGGAAGCCATTGAGAAGATTCGCTTGCTATCTCCATCCGGTGAACGCGTCTCTCTCGCGCAGCTCTGCAAAATCGAAGAACGCGACGGCGCTTCCGAAATCTACCGTGAAGGAAACCAGCGTTTTATCGCCATCAAGTACAGCGTGCGGGGGCGGGACCTCGGCGGAACCGTCGAGGAAGCAATTCGGAAGGTAGGCGCGCAGATTCAGTTGCCACGCGGGTACCACATTGATTGGGAAGGCGAATATGAGAGCGAGAAGCGCGCCGAGGAGCGGCTTCTTTTCATCGTGCCACTCACCATCCTCCTGATTTTTATCATTCTCTACTCGATGTTCCGCTCGTTCAAATGGGCTTTGCTGATTCTCGCCAACGTGGCGCTGGCGCCCATTGGCGGCACGCTCGCCCTGTTAATTTCTGGCACGCACTTCAGCGTGTCCTCCGGCGTGGGCTTCCTGGCGCTTTTCGGCGTTTCCGTGCAAACCGGGGTGATTATGCTGGAGTACATCAATCAGCTACGCGTGAAGGGACACTCGATTGAGGAATCGGCAATCGAGGGGGCGGTTCTCCGGCTGCGACCCATCATGATGACCATGCTGGTGGCCACTTTTGGATTGTTGCCTGCCGCGCTGTCGCACGCTATCGGCTCCGACTCGCAGCGGCCATTCGCCATTGTTATCGTCGGCGGGCTCATCTCCGATTTGGTAATGAGCGTCTTTCTCTTGCCCACGCTGTACGTCTGGGCCTCGAGAGATGGCGACAAACTTCCCGAAGCAGAGATGGACTTTGAGGAGAGTACGTCGTAGCGCTCCGTTTGGAATATCGCGAATCAAGCTGAGAACAATAGCAGTTTGTTCCAGATGCGAGGCCCTGACCGTCAAAATATGCGGGGTGTTCCATGGTTGTGGGGATCGGCTCGAACTCGCAGCGGCGGTTTGCGATAGTAATCGTGTGGGGGATTGTTTGCGGCCTTATTCGTCAGCATCTACTTGATGCCGACGATGTACGTCTCGGTGGCGCGAGACACGAACATGCTGCCGCTGAACGATTCGGAAGGGGAAGAACCAGCCTGAGAAATCGCACAGCATGCAGTGACGTGCGTCACAAAACGCCGTGTAAGACTGCCCAAGTCGTCATTGCCTTATTTCATCGTAGTTTCCATTGATTTCGACTGCGGCGCAGCCTACCATTTTCTTGAGACCTTTTTTTGATTGCCCCGGAGAAACCTAATGACCCGCAAAATGTCGATCGTGGACGGCAACGAGGCCGCCGCAGCCGTCGCCTACCGAATCAATGAAGTGATCGCGATCTACCCGATCACGCCGTCTTCCCCCATGGGGGAGTGGTCCGACCAGTGGAACTCCGAAAAGCTGCCCAACATTTGGGGCGCCATCCCGGATGTGATTGAAATGCAAAGCGAAGGAGGCGCGGCGGGTGCGTTACATGGCGCACTGCAGGCCGGCGCCTTAGGGACCACATTTACGGCTTCGCAGGGCTTGCTGCTGATGATCCCCAATATGTTCAAGATTGCAGGGGAGTTGACCGCGGCGGTCATTCACGTAGCGGCGCGGACGGTGGCGACACACGCCCTGTCCATTTTTGGGGACCACAGCGACGTGATGGCCACCCGCACCACGGGTTTCGCATTACTGGCGTCGAATTCCGTGCAGGAGGCGAGTGATTTTGCCTGTATCGCTCAGGCCGCCGCGCTGGAGGCGCGCATTCCTTTCGTGCATTTTTTCGACGGATTCCGGACCTCCCACGAAGTGAACATGATCGAGCCCCTGAGTGATGACGATCTGCGGGCGCTGATCGATGACAAGTTCGTGCGCCAGCACCGCGAGCGGGCCATGTGCCCGGATCATCCCGTGCTGCGTGGGACCGCACAGAACCCGGACGTGTTTTTCCAGGCGCGGGAAACCTGCAATCCGTTTTACCGGGCGTGTCCGACGATTGTGCAGGATGTGATGGATCGCTTCGGGAAGCGCACTGGGCGGAAATACAACCTCTTTGATTATTATGGGCCGGCCGACGCAGAGCGCGTGGTGATCCTGATGGGCTCTGGCGCGGGCGCGGCGGAAGAGGCCGTGGACGCGCTGCGGAAGTCGGGAGAGAAGGTCGGGTTGTTGAAAGTCCGTTTGTACCGGCCGTTTGCGGCGTCGGCATTCCTCAACGCGATTCCCGCCGGCACGAAAGCGATCGCGGTGCTGGATCGCACGAAAGAGCCGGGAAGCCTTGGCGAGCCGCTCTACCAGGATGTGCTGACGACATACGCGGAGCGATACGCGACGAAGCCTGGCGCGGGCATCCCGCGAATCATCGGCGGGCGGTACGGATTGTCGTCGAAGGAGTTCACACCGTCGATGGTGAAGGCGGTGTTTGACGAGTTGAAGAAGGCCGAGCCGAAGAATCACTTCACCGTGGGCATTCAGGATGACGTGACCCACACCAGCCTGAACTACGACCCCGATTATTCGACGGAAGATCCGCGGACCGTGCGCGCGCTGTTTTACGGATTGGGGTCGGACGGAACGGTGGGGGCGAACAAGAACTCCATCAAGATCATCGGGAAGGGCACAAACAATTACGCGCAGGGCTACTTCGTGTACGACTCGAAGAAAGCGGGTGCGGTGACGGTGTCGCACCTGCGATTCGGGCCGGATCCGATCCGGTCAACCTACCTGATCACGAAGGCGAATTTTGTGGCCTGCCACCAGTTCCAGTTCATGGACCGTATTGACGTGCTGGCGGCAGCGGAGCCGGGCGCGGTGTTCCTGCTGAACACGCCATTCGGACCCGACGAAATCTGGGAGCACATCCCGCGGCAGGCGCAGGAAACGATCATCAAGAAGAAGTTGCGGTTCTTTGTGATTGACGGCTACACCGTGGCGCGGACAGCCGGGATGGGCAGCCGGATCAACACCATCATGCAGACGTGCTTTTTTGCGATCAGCGGCGTGCTTCCAAGGGAAGAGGCGATTACCGCGATCAAGAAGGCGATTTTGGACACGTATGGCAAGCGCGGAGAAGCAGTGGTGCAGAAGAACTACGCTGCTGTGGATGCGGCGCTGGCGCACATGCACGAGGTCAAGGTGCCGGCCAAGGTGACGGCGCTCTTCGACATGCTGCCGGCAGTAGCGCCGCAAGCGCCGAAGTTCGTGCGCGACGTTTTGGGAACAATCATAACTGGAAATGGCGATTCGCTGCCGGTCAGCGCGATGCCGATCGACGGGACGTTTCCTACGGGCACGGCGATGTGGGAGAAGCGCAACATCGCCAAGGAAATTCCCGTTTGGGACGAGGATTTGTGCATCCAGTGCGGCAAGTGCGTGCTGGTGTGCCCGCACGCGGTGATTCGCGCGAAGATCTATGACTCATCGCTGTTGAAGAATGCGCCGGAGACCTTCAAGTCCTCGAAGCCGCGTTGGCGGGAATTCGAGACGCTAAAGTACACGCTGCAGGTTGCTCCGGAGGATTGCACGGGTTGCAAGTTGTGCGTGGAAGTCTGCCCCGCCAAGAGCAAGAGCGAAGTGAAACACAAAGCAATCAACATGGAAGACCAGGCTCCTTTGCGGAAGCCGGAAAGCGCGAACTGGGAATTCTTCCTGGCGCTGCCGGAATTCGACCGCAACAAACTGGCGCACACGCAGGTGAAAGATTCGCAGTTGCTCGAGCCGCTGTTCGAGTTTTCGGGCGCCTGCGCGGGTTGCGGAGAGACGCCGTACATCAAGCTGCTGACGCAGCTCTTCGGAGACCGGCTGCTGATCGCGAATGCGACCGGCTGCTCCTCGATTTATGGCGGAAACCTGCCGACCACACCGTACACCCTGAACAAGGAAGGACGCGGACCGACGTGGTCGAATTCGCTGTTTGAAGATAACGCGGAGTTCGGGTTGGGGATGCGCCTGGCGGTGGACCATCAGAACGCGTATGCGCGCGAATTGCTGAAGCGGTTGAGCGGCTCGATTGGCGAAGTGCTCGTCAAGGGCCTGCTGGAAGCCGACCAATCGAAGGAACTGGGAATCCAGGAGCAGCGCAACCGTGTGGTGGAGCTAAAGAAAAAGCTGCAGGCGCTGAATACGCCAGAGGCGCAGGCGCTTCTGCCGGTGGCCAACTCTCTGGTGCGCAAGAGCGTGTGGCTGCTGGGCGGAGACGGTTGGGCGTATGACATCGGGTTTGGCGGACTGGATCACGTGCTGGGATCGGGGCGCAACGTCAATGTGCTGGTCCTGGACACGGAGGTGTATTCCGATACCGGCGGACAGATGTCCAAGGCAACGCCGCGCGGAGCGGTGGCTAAATTCGCGATGGGCGGAAAGCGCACCGGAAAGAAAGACTTGGCGATGGAGGCGGTCAGTTATGGTTACGTGTACGTGGCGCGCGTGGCGCTGGGATCGAGCGACACGCACACGGTGAAAGCGTTCACGGAGGCGGAAGCGCACGACGGACCCTCGCTCATCATCGCGTACAGCCACTGCATTGCGCATGGCTACGACATGTCGATGGGATTGGACCAGCAGAAGAAGGCGGTGCTCTCGGGTTACTGGCCGCTAATGCGCTACAACCCGGCGCTGCGTCTGGAAGGCAAGAATCCTTTCCTGTTGGATTCCAAGGCGCCGAGCATTCCGTTGAAGCAGTATGCGTACCAGGAAGCGCGGTACACCATGCTGGTGCGGAGCGATCCGGAAGCGGCGCGTGAATTGCTAAAGCTCGCCCAGGACGACGTGGAACGCCAGTGGCGGGTGTACTCGAACCGCGCAGCCATGGCGGGACGCTCGGAATCGCCGCATATCGCGCCGCAAGAACCCGAATCCACGCCGGAACCCGTGAAGAAGGGAGGGGAGGAGGAATGAGCGACCTCTCGACGAAGTATCTTGGACTCGACCTGAAATCACCGTTGCTGGCTTCCGCTTCGCCGTTATCGGAATCGGTGGATAACATCAAACGGCTGGAGGACCACGGCCTGGCGGGCGTGGTCTTGCCGTCGTTATTTGAGGAACAGTTGGCGCTCGAGAGCCTGGCTGTGGATTCGGATCTGGCGCGGGGAACGGACAGCTTTCCGGAATCCGCGAATTTCTTTCCGGACTTGCAGACCTACAACCTCGGCCCGGATGGGTATCTGGAATTGATCCGGCATGCCAAGGAAGCCGTGAAAATCCCGGTGATCGCCAGCCTCAACGGCGTATCCAGCGGAGGATGGCTGGAATACGCGCGATTGATGGAAGAGGCGGGCGCCGATGCCATTGAGTTGAACATCTATTCGATTGCGACGAACCCGGCGGTGAGCGGGGCTGAGGTGGAGCAGGGCTACATTGACCTGGTGCGGCAACTGAAGCGCACCTTGCGCATTCCGCTGGCGGTGAAACTCTCGCCGTTTTTCAGCGCGCCTGCGAATATGGGAGTCCGGCTGGACGAATCACGCGCGGATGGGATCGTGCTCTTCAACCGCTTCTATCAACCTGATTTCGACATCGATCAACTGGAAGTAACGCCGTCGCTGAACCTCAGCCGGCCGGAGGAATTGCTGTTGCGTTTGCATTGGACGGCCATTCTGTTTGGACATGTGCGGGCGGACCTGGGGATCACCGGCGGAGTGCACAGTTCGCGGGACCTGCTGAAGTCCATCCTGGCGGGCGCGAGGGTGGTGTTCATGACCTCCGCGCTACTGCGGAACGGCGTGCAGCATGCCGCGCACGTGCTGGCCGAAGCGAACCGGTGGCTCGATGACCACGAGTACAGCTCGATTCAACAGATGTGCGGGAGCATGAGCCATGGCTCCGTGCCGGATCCCACGGCGTTTGAACGCGGGAACTATATGAAGGTGCTGAGCTCGTACACGCTGCGGGCAAACGTATTTAACGATTAGCGGAACTTTCAGACGGGTTGGCCCGGGGGACTACGTCCTCGAGTAGCTGATTAGCTGGCTAGGGCAGGAGACATGACCTGGTCTGCGAGCGCGGGCGCTTTCCTCACGAATTCCTCCAGCAGCACCAAAGCATTCCCTTGTGAATAGGATTCCGTCGCGCTACGGGCTGGAGAATTAGTGCCAACAGAGTTGGGCCGTGGGCACTCAGCTATTCCTCAGCTTCGGAGAGGACTTGTTCGGCGATGTGGAAAGCGGAATTCGCGGCGGGCACGCCGCAATAAATCGCCGTCTGCAGCAGGACCTCGCCCAGCTGTTCGCGCGTCACGCCGTTCTGCAGCGCGGCGCGGATGTGCATCTTCAGTTCATCGCCGCGATTCAGGGCGACCATCATGGCGATGGTAATCAGGCTGCGCGTTTTTCGCGGGAGGCCGGGACGCGTCCAGATCTCCCCCCAGGCATAGCGAGTGATCAAATCCTGAAAAGCGGAGTTGAATTCATTCTCGGCTGCCTGGGCGCGCTCGACGTAGGTTTCACCCAGCACCGCGCGGCGAACTTTCAGGCCCTCTTTGTGGCGATCGCGCTCATCCATGTGAAGCTCCCTTACTGTGCGAGAAAATCGAGCACTTGAGTGTTGAAGTCGTCCTGCGCCTCGATGTTGGACAAATGCGCGGCGTTCACTTCGACGTAGCGGGTGCCGGGAATGTGTTTTGCCAGGAATTGGCCATCGGCCGGGAGTGTCGCGGGGTCGTGAGTTCCGGCAAGGACGAGTGCGGGGACTTTGACATTTTGCAGATTCTGGCGCTGGTCCATATCGCGGACCGCGGCGCAGCACGCGACGTAACCTTTGGGATTTGCTTCCTCAAGCATGCACAAGACCGCCGCAGTTTCCGCAGGGTGCGAAGCGCGATAGGCAGGGGTCAGCCAGCGCTCCACGATTCCCACGGCCACCGCGTGCATTCCGCCCTGCTGAACGGCGTCAATGCGCGCATTCCAAGTTTCAGGTGTGCCGATTTTTGCAGCGGTATTGCAGAGGACAATCTTGTGCAGCCGGTTCGCGGCATGTGCGCCCAGAAACATGCCAATCATGCCGCCCATGGAAAGGCCGCAGAAATGGACGCGATCCAGTTGCAGGAAATCGAGGAGATGCACGACATCCCAACTCAGCTTCTCGATGGTGTAGGGACCCGGAGTGGCGCTGGATTGGCCGTGACCGCGCGTGTCGTAGCGCAGCAAGCGGAAATGCCTGGTGAATGTGGCGACTTGCGGGTCCCACATGCGATGAGTGGTGCCAAGAGAATTGGACAGGACAAGAACCGGGGCGTGCTCTGGGCCAGACAGTTCGTAATAGAGTTGAGCATCGGCAAGTTTGGCAAAGGGCATGAGCGTGGCGCTCCTTGGTCAGCGCGTTGCAGGGAACTCGCGAGCTTCCGCAACAACGCGGCGGATGAATTCCTCGGCGCTGCCGAGATAGTTTCGCACATCGAAAAGGCTTTCGAGGTCGGCGGGCGTCAAATGCCCGCGCGGTCCCGATTCCTCGCGGAGGATATCTTTCAAGTGGCGTTTCTGTTCGCGGGCTTTCTTGCAGGCGGCTTCGACAAGAAGGTGAGCGGGCATTTTGCCCATACGATCGCCGAGCGCCATGGTGACGGCCTCGGCGAAAATGAGGCCGTTGGTGAGTTCGAGATTGTGGCGCATGCGCTGGGTGTCGACTTCCAGGCCCGGCAACATCTCCGCCAGATGGTGAAGCGCGCCGCCGGAGAGGCGGATGATGTCCGGCAGCGTTTCCCATTCGGCGTGCCAGCCGCCGAGCCCGCGCTGCTCTTCTTGAGGCATGGCGGAGAGAAGCGTGTTGACGAGGCCGGGAATCCGCGTCGCGGCCGCGAGAACCACGGCGCAAGTGACGGGATTGCGCTTTTGAGGCATGGTCGAGGAGCCGCCACGCCCCTCGAAAATGGGTTCGGCGAGTTCGGCGATTTCGGTTTGTGCGTGAAGCGAGATGTCACGCGCAATTTTGCCCATAGTGCCGGTGCACAAGCCCAGAGTGGTGACGATTTCGGCGATGCGGTCGCGATGCGTGTGCCAGGGAATGGACGGCAAGGAGAGGCGGAGTTCGTCGGCCAGGGCTTTGGCGACTTGCGGACCGCGGCCGCCGAGAGCCGCAAGGGTGCCAACGGCGCCGCCGAATTGCAGGGCCAGGACGCGCGGCCTGATTTCCGCGAGCCGCTTGCGGTGGCGAAAAACTGCGTCGAGCCAGCCGGCCACAATGAAGCCGAAAGTGGTGGGCAGGGCTTGCTGCATCCACGTGCGGGCGACAATGGGAGTGGCACGGTGTGTTTCGGCGAGCGTGACGAGAGTGCCCGTCAGACGAGCCAGGTCCTCATCGATGAGGTCAAACGCATCGCGCATTCGCAAGATGCAGCCGGTGTCGATGGCATCCTGGCTGGTGGCGCCCCAATGAACGAAGCGCGCCGCGTCCTTATCCGCATGGGCGACGAGTTCGGTGAGTTTCTTGACGAGGGGAATGGCCAGATTGCCGGCGAGAGCGGCGTCTTTGGCGATGGCGGAGAGGTCGAAATTTTCCGCGCGGCACTTACCGGCGATGATTTGTGCTTGGCATGCCGGAACAATTCCGGATGCGGCTTCGGCGCGGGCGAGAGCGGCTTCAAAATCGAGCATGCCCTGAATGCGGGCTTCGTCAGAAAAAAGTTTGTCCAGTGCGTCGTAGCGAAATAGAGGATCGAGAAGGCTCATCGGCGGCAGTGTCTCCGTGGGTCAGCACTCAAAGAATACGGTTTCCTGTTCGCCTTGCAAGCGAATATCCCACTCCAGAATGTGCGGGTCCTCCGGGAAGGGCCGCGCGATCAAAGTGGCGCGGCGGCCACCAGGGACGAGATTCAAGACGTGATCTTCCGGGTTCGCGGGATCATTCGGGAAATAGAGCCGCGTAACCAGGCGGCGAAGCAAACCCCGCATGAAAACGGAGATTTCGAGATGTGGCGCCTGAGCACGGCCATCGGGGCCTGGAACGCTTCCGGGCTTGATGGTGGTGAAGGAGAATTCGCCCCGATCGTTGGTGGGAATGCGGCCGAAACCGGAAAATCCGCGAGCATGCGAATTTTCCTGAGGATTGTCTGGCTGTGGGTAATTGCCGTGAGCATCGGCTTGCCAAATTTCCAGGCAAGCGTCGGGAACGGGCTGGCCTTCGCCATCGAGGAGGCGTCCGCGAATGGTGACACGCTCGCCGCCTGATGCGCCGCGCGCGAGATCGCAGCGATTCAGCCAGGCAAGGCCAATGCTGAAATACGGGCCGACGGTTTGCGAAGGTGTGGTTTCCCCGCTCATCTCATCGCTCCATGGGAGTGGCGTTGCGGCCACGCAGCACAATATCAAAGCGGAAGCCGAGTGCGATCTCCGGTGTCGTCGTCGCCCAGTCGAACATCGAGATGAGGCGCTTGCGCGCGGATTCGACCGGCACACTGTTGTAAATCGGGTCAAATTCGAGAAGAGGATCACCGGGAAAGTACATTTGCGTGACGAGGCGTGTGGCGAACGCGGGACCAAAAACGGAGAAGTGAATGTGCCGAGGGCGCCAGGCGTTGTAATGATTGCGCCACGGATACGCGCCGGGACGAATGGTGACAAAACGGTAGCGGCCATCTTCGTCAGTGAGGGTTTGTCCCATCCCGGTGAAATTGGGATCGAGCGGAGCATCGTGCTGATCCGCTTTGTGCAAATAACGTCCGGCGGCATTGGCTTGCCAAATTTCCACCAGCGAATGAGCGACCGGGCGGCCATCTTCATCCATAAGGCGGCCGCTGACGACGATGCGCTCGCCGAGAGGCTCGCCTTTGTGCTGGCGGGTGAGATCGAAGCCTTTGGGCGGAACGGCTTCTTTGGAGAAGGAGGGGCCGGTAGTTTCAGAAAGCGTGTGAGGGAGTTGGATCAAGGGTTGCGTGGGAGCGCGCTTGATGGAGGAAACGTAGGGCGGATGCAAAAGCTCCGGTTGAGTGCCGGGGGCGGGCCTGCGATATCGTAGCATCGGCATCACGCTCCGCTTTCTTCAGGCGCGTTCCAGAATCACGGCGATGCCCTGGCCAACGCCGATGCACATGGTGCAAAGGGCGTAACGGCCCTTGGTGCGCAGCAATTGATAAAGCGCCGTGGTCACCAGGCGGCCACCGCTGGCGCCCAGCGGATGTCCGAGGGCGATTGCTCCGCCATTGGGGTTGACGTGCGCGGCATCGTCAGGGAGCCCCAGTTCGCGAAGCACCGCGAGGGCTTGGGCGGCGAAGGCTTCGTTCAGTTCGACCACGTCCATCTGTGAAAGATTGAGGCCGGCTTTGGCGAGAACTTTGCGCGTCGCCGGGACGGGCCCCATGCCCATGATGCGCGGGGCTACGCCAGCGGCGGCCGCGGCGATCACGCGGGCTTTGGGCGTAAGGCCGTGGCGCTTGATGGCATCTTCGGAGGCCAAGAGGAGAGCGCAGGCGCCATCGTTCACGCCGGAGGCGTTTCCGGCGGTGACGGTGCCGTCGGGCTTCACAATCCCTTTCAATTTCGCGAGGGCCTCAAGCGTCGTGTCCGGGCGGGGATGCTCATCCACGCTGACGAGCACTTGGTCGCCCTTTTTCTGCGGAATGGGGACGGCGACGATTTCTTCCGCAAGGCGGCCGGCTTTCGTCGCTTCACTGGTGCGCTGCTGGCTGCGAAACGCAAAAGCATCCTGGTCAACGCGGGCAATGTGATATTCCTCGGCGACAATTTCGGCGGTTTCCGGCATGGAGTCGGTGCCAAACCTGGCTTTCATAGCAGGATTCACGAAGCGCCAGCCGATGGTGGTGTCTTCGATTTTCATATTGCGGGAAAAGCCGGCATCGGCTTTGCCCATCACAAACGGGGCGCGCGACATGCTTTCCACGCCACCCGCAAGAATCAGTTCAACTTCACCGCTCTTGATGCCGCGCGAAGCGACGGCGACGGCGTCCATGCTGGAGCCGCAAAGACGATTCACGGTGCTGCCGGAAATTTGCTTGGGAAGGCCGGCGAGTAGAAGAGCCATGCGCGCGACGTTGCGATTGTCTTCCCCCGCTTGATTGGCGCAGCCGTAGACGACGTCATCCAGCGCGTTCCAGTCGACCTGGGGATTTCGGTCGACCAAAGATTTGATGGGAACCGTGGCAAGGTCATCGGTTCTGACGGTTGCGAGCGCGCCGCCGTATCTTCCAATGGGCGTACGAATGGCGTCACAAATGTAAGCGAAGTTCATGGTTTTCGCGGTCTTTCCGCGTTCCCAGTCTACCGTAAACACACACCGCTTGACCAAATCCGGTGCTTCTTCCGGGGGCGTGCGTTAGACTCACTTGGACCACGTCAGCCGCTAAAGGTGGAAGCATACCATGCTCATAAATCGCAAAGAGATCCAGATCGAATGGGGCGACTGCGACCCGTTCGGAATTGTATTTTTCCCGCGCTACTTTGAATATTTCGATGCTTGCACGAATGCGCTCTTCCATCGAGCGCTGGGCTTCCCGAAGGCAGAGATGTTGCGGCAGTTCCAGATTGCGGGAATTCCCCTGGTCCAGGCGAGCGCGAATTTCTTCGCGCCGTCGTCGTTTGGAGACGTGGTCAATGTGGAATCCTGCGTGATACAGTGGGGCAAGAGCAGCTTTTCCGTGCAGCACCGGCTCTTGCGCGGACAGACCCTGGCGGTGGAAGGGCTTGAAAAGCGCGTGTGGACGGTGCGGCCGGGGGGCGATCCATCCAAGGCGGTGAGCCAACCCATTCCCCCGGAAGTCATTGAGAAATTCTCGTAGAGTGACGAGAGGCTGTTCCGTTCATGACCACGATTCGCACGCAAGTTGGAATCATCGGCGCCGGGCCAGCCGGGTTGACGCTGGCGCACCTGCTGCACCTGCAGGGGATCGAATCGGTTGTTCTGGAGAGCCGCACGCGCGACCACATCGAAAGCCGTGTGCGTGCCGGCGTGCTGGAGCAGGGCACCGTGGAAATTTTGCGCGCTTCCGGCGTGGGCGCGCGCATGGACCGCGAAGGGCTACGGCACAACGGCATTGAGTTGCGTTTTGCCGGCGCGGGGCATCGCATTGATTTCAAGGTGCTCACGGGAAAATCCATCACCATTTATGCGCAACAGGAAGTGATCAAGGACCTGGTCGCCGCGCGGCTGGGCTATGGTGCGCACATCTGTTTTGAGGCAGAGGCGATACGCCTTGTCGATGTGGATGCGCAGCCGAGGATTGTTTACCGCCAACAAGGCGTCGAGCATGTAGTCGCTTGCGATTTCATCGCGGGGTGCGACGGCTTCCATGGAATCTGCCGCCCAGCGATCCCTGCGGACCGCTTGCAGATTCACGAGCGCGATTATCCATTCGCCTGGTTGGGGATACTGGCGAGAGTGCCGCCGGCCTCCGGCGAACTGATCTATACCTATCATGAACGCGGCTTTGCGCTGATGAGCATGCGTTCGCCGGAAGTATCGCGGTGGTACCTGCAATGCGCTCCGGACGAGAACCTGCAAAACTGGCCGGACGACCGTATTTGGGAGGAACTGCGGAAACGCATGGCCACGCGCGACGGGTTTGCATTGAAGGACGGTCCAATTGCGCAGAAGAGCATCACTCCCATGCGCAGCTTCGTGGCGGAGCCCATGCAATACGGAAAACTATTCTTGCTGGGAGACGCGGCGCACATCGTTCCGCCGACGGGCGCCAAGGGGCTCAACCTGGCTGTGGCGGATGTGCGGGTGATGGCCCGGGGGCTCGTCGACATTTACAAAAATGGGAAGCGGCACGGATTGGCGGACTACACGGAGCATTGCCGGAAGCGCGTCTGGAAAGTGCAGCGATTCTCGGCGTGGATGACGGCGATGCTGCACCGGTTTGAGAATGAGGACGGCTTTTCGCACAACCTGCACCTCGCGGAACTTGATTACGTGACATCTTCGCGGGCTGCCTCCATGGCCCTCGCCGAAAACTATGTAGGCCTGCCCTTCGACACGCCGGGGTTGCTCTAGTGCCGTTCCAACTATTTTGACCCAATGGCTGAGAGGTTTGAGCGCAGACGCCGCTCGCCGGCGAGAGCGTTACCTGCAAACGGGACGAGGAGGGCGCTATCTCAAACAACGCCTCGCTTCTTGGCTGGCCGACATGTGTAGCAATAAGTTGGAACGGCACTAGCCTTTTCGCGGCGGGCTTCGAATAAATGAGAGAGGTATTGTCCCTTCATGGATGTGATTCAAATTGGGACGCGCCGCCTGGCCCGTAATCTTTCGGGCGCTGGCTGCAGAGCCTTTCTTGACAGCTTTGCTCGCATCGTCCAGACTCGATGTATCCCCTTCCAGAAAGTTAGTTTGTGTCAACCATCATGCGCCTTCTTGTCGCTGAGGCCGATGCGTCTCTGGCGGAGTTTCTGCAATCCCGGTTTCAGCAGGAACACTTTGCCGTGCAAGTTGCTTCCACCGGCTATCAGATTTCCGAATTATCGGAGAAGCCTCCCATCGATCTTATAATTCTGGATCTGAATCTTCCCGGAATCGCGGGCCTGGAATTCCTTCACACCATTCGCCGCCGCTGGCCGGAGATGCCCGTGATTCTGGTTTCCCAGGTCACTGCGGTGGAAGAGCGTGTTCGCGGCCTCAATGCCGGGGCCGACGACTTCGTCGTCAAGCCCTTTGCCGTTGCGGAACTTGTCGCCCGCGTGCACGCCGTGCTCCGGCGCCGCAATCGTCCGGTTTCGGACACCTTCCACTTCGAGGATCTCGAGGTGAATCGCGTCTCTCACAAAGTCAGCCGCAATGGACAGGCCATTGAGTTGAGTCCCAAGGAATATGCGCTCCTGGACTATCTCCTCCGCCATTCCGGCCGCCCCGTCTCCCGTAATTCCATCATCGAAGAAGTCTGGTGCATGCACTCCGATTCCATTACGAACGTCGTGGATGTCTACATCAATTACCTGCGCAAGAAAATTGACGCAGGCGCCGAGCGCCCGCTCATTCGCACCATTCGTGGTGTTGGGTATCAAATCGGCGAAAATCACCTGCCCCAATAGACTCGCCCACCGATAGACTTACACAAAAAAATTTGGGCGCCCCGGCTTGGCCGGGACGCCCAGTGAAGCAGAAGGGAACTCGGTTTTCTTAGCGCATCCCGGGGCCGTCCCCGGCGCTCGCGGCCCGCGCATTCGGGTCCAAGCTCAGCATGCCCTCGGTGGCCGAAACCGCCACCAACGAGCCGTCCCGCCGCGTCCGAATCACGGGGAAGAAACCTTGCGACAGCGGATCGTCCATATGCTGCCAGGATTTTCCGCCATCGAATGAAGCCAGCAGGCCCTGCTTTTGCAGTGACACCACCAACGCTTTTTCCGTCCCCGCTACCGCTTGGAAGGACAATTCACGGACATCCGAGCGGTTCCAGGTGCGCCCGGCATCGCGCGAGCCATACAAGCCCATGTTCGAGGTGATGAAGAGCGTAGTGTCATCCACGCGGTGAAGTTTTAGGTTACCCGCGGCGGCAAACGCGAGTTCCTTGGCATCCCAAGTCGCGCCCTTGTCGCTCGAGTACAGCAGGTTCCGTTCATCGATCGCCCACACCTGAATGCCATCGGCGGCAACTTCCACCGATTGCGCCGGCTGGCGCGCCAGCGGATCCTTGCTGGCCGGCTTCCACGTTGCGCCTTGGTCCTTGGAGACGAGCACGCCGCCGGCCGTCGCCCCGTACCACGCATCGCTGCCGAACGCCATGCCATTCACCAGAAAGGCCGTCCACTGGGGACCCGCCTGCTTCGGTGCCGCTCCTTTAGGGGTCACACCCTTGCCCTTGGTTGTTCTTACGGCCGGAGCAGAAGTTGTATCCGGCACGTATAGCCCCGCACGCACCCACTTGCGAGCCGCGTCGTCATATTTCATCCATCCGCCGTTGGTCAAAGCCGCCCACCAACCGGTCGGCGCAGCATACACGTGACGCAGGTCCGTGCGCTTCAGCCCAGGTCCGAGCGTTGTCCAGGAGTTGCCGCCGTCCTTGGTCACCAGGAAGGCATCGTTATCAAACGTCAGCACCACCAAGGCGCGTTCCGGATGATCGCGGTCCAACGCCACATCCGAAATGTGCTGGTGCTGGAAGCCGTTGTTCGCTGAAGTGAAAGACGCGCCGCCGTCCGTGCTGATCTGGACACCTTCGCGCTCCGTTCCAATGATAATTTTCTGTGGGTCCTTCTGGTCAATGACCAGAGCGTTGATGATCCAGTCGCCCGGTGTCACACGTTTGAAATCCTTCTCGTTCACCGTTTTCCATAGGCCGCTGGTCGTCCCCGCGTACAGAATGCTTGCATTCGTTGGATCCATACGGATCAGTTGCGTGCGCCGGAACACCGAAGGAATGCCCTGATATTTCACCCACTGCTGCCCGCCATTCATGCTGTGATAGATCCCGGAGCACGCCACGGCGTGCACGTTTTCCGAATTCGCGGGATCGACGATGATGTTCATTACATCGGAATCGTCGATCATACCCTTCACCACTGGAAACCAGTCTTTGCCACCGTTCGTGGTCTTCCAGGGCAGGTGATAAGTTCCGGCATAGATGACGTTGGGATCCTTCGGATCGAAGGCCACCGAATCAAAATTCCGCAGGTCCGAATGATTGGCGGGGGTAATGCGTTCCCATGTAGCGCCTTCGTCGCTCGAGCGGTACACACCGCTGAGTGCGCCGGCCAGCAACAGCTTCGGATCCGTCGGCGCCTGCGCCAGCGCTCTCACGGTTTCGTGCGCCAGGCCAATAATGTTCCAGGTATGCCCGTCGTCGTCGCTTCGGTAGACGCCGCCGCCGCCCGAATACAGCGTCCAAGTGCTCGCGTAGAGTCGCTTCGCATCGCGCGGGTCCACAATGATGTGCGTAACTACGTCATCTTGCCCGGTGCCGATGCGGCTCAGCAGTTGCCAGTGCGCGCCCTCGTCGCTGGACGTGAACACGTGACCATCCGCCGTTCCCAGATAGAGGCTGTTGCTGTTATTCGGATCTGCAGCCAGAGAAATAACCGTTCCGCCGGGAGGCCCCACTTGCCTCCAAGTCTGCGCCTTCGCAGAACCGGCGAAAAGCAACGCAAGCGTGGCTAACCCCAAAAGCACACGTTTCATTTGCATGCAATTCTCCCAGAGCGCCGGTGCGCCCACAAGTCGCTAGTGTAGGGAAAGAGCACGGGAAGACATGCTGGCCTAAAGTACAGATTCCGGGCAAGATGTTTATAGTACTGGTACTTTATGGCACAACTAGGTCTACTAACTCCCCTCCACGCCCCCTAGTGGCAACTTATTTCCGCTTTAAGGGTTCTACCCAATGGGAACCCAATGAGCGTAATAATAGGTACGGGTTTCCGGGACCCATCTGCCATCTCTGGGTTCCTAATCAGGGGATAAAGCTATGAAGGCCAACCTTACCGCCAAGAGCACGATTGCATTGCTGCTGTGTCTGGCCGCTTCTTTGTTTTTGCTGTCGCCTGCCGTCAAGGCGCAAGGCCCGCAGAACGACGCTACTGTCACCTCAGGCGATGTCGGGCCAAGTGCCGATGACGCCCACGATCCTCCGTCGCGCGTTGCCCGCATCAGTTTCACTGACGGTTCCGTATCTCTGCAGCCCGGCGGCACCGGTGATTGGGGCACTGCTACCAGGAATCGCCCCATGACCATCGGCGACAAACTCTGGGTGGATCAGAACTCCCGCGCGGAATTGCAGGCAGGACAAGCCGCCCTGCATCTCGGCAGCATGACCGCGATCTCTTTCCTGAATCTCGATCAGAACATCACCCAAATTCGCCTCGCCGAAGGTAAGCTTAACTTCCGCGTCCGTGAAATCCTCCAGGGCGATACCTACGAAGTGGACACGCCCAATCTTGCCTTTACTGTTCGTGAGGCGGGTGACTTCCGCATCGACGTCAACGAGAACGGCGACTATACCAGCGTCACCGCGATTCGCGGCCAGGGTGAAATTGCCGCCGGCGGGCAAACGTATCCCGTTCATGCTGGTGAGCGTGCCGACATCACGGGTTCGGATAACAATATAAAGTTTTCGACCGCCGCTGCGCCAGCCCTTGATGATTTGGACCGCTGGGCGCAAGATCGCGATCTGAAGGAAGACAACTCCCCATCGGCCAAATATGTTTCGCGCGATACGGTTGGCTATAGCGACCTGGACGATTACGGCACTTGGAGCGAGCAGCCTGACGTCGGACCGGTCTGGACACCCAATTCTGTCGAACCCGGCTGGGCGCCCTACAGCTACGGCTATTGGAACTGGGTTGGCCCCTGGGGCTGGACTTGGGTCGGCTACGAGCCCTGGGGTTTTGCTCCGTTTCACTATGGCCGCTGGGGTTGGTTCGGCGGAGGCTGGGGTTGGTGCCCCGGCCCGTTCTATGGACGGCCCTTTTATGGTCCGGGCTTTGTCGGGTTCCTCGGCGGTTTTGGTTTTGGATTCGGATTCGGTTTTGGTGGACTCCATGCGTGGTTCCCGCTCGGCTGGGGTGAGCCGTTCCATCCCTGGTACAGCGCTGGTGGCGCCTACTGGCGCAACGTGAACGTCCACAACACGTTCATCCGCAATACCAACGTCATCAGCGGGAGGGGCAACGGCAGTTTCAATTACCGTTATGCCCACAACGCCAACGCGGTTACAGCCGCATCGCACAGCGCCTTTGTGAATGGCCAGGCCATCAATCGTGGCGCAACGCATCTCTCGGCAGATGCTCTGCGTGGCGCCAGAGTGACCAACCGCATCAATGCATCCCCGACGCGCGCAAGTTACCTCGGCGCTTCCAATTCCCATGGCCGCGTCGCCACACCTTCTGCCAGTGTTCAGAATCGCAGCGTGATGGCGCGTACCACTCCTGCGGCAGCCGCTTCACATCTGCCCGCGCGCACCATGAATAATTCGGCTCTCAGGCCGGGTAACTCGACGGCAGCCGGCGCAGCGCGGACCGCAGGCACTTCGTCAGGAGTGAGCGCCAACCGTCAGGCGCAGCTCTCGGCGAATCGTCCGTCCTCGCGCACTTGGAGCGCGCAGGGCAACACCACTGACTCTGGCCGAGCCCCGCAGGGTTTCGGCAGTACGAATCGGCCATCGAATTCCGCGTCGGCGGCTCGCACGAATAGCAGCAACCGTCCGCCCTGGGCCGGCTCTGGCGCGGCCCCTAATTCGGCGTCCCGGAATTCCGCGAATCGTCCGCCTAGCGCGACGAATGGCAACCGCTCCTATACCCCACGGTCTTACAACGGCAACCGCGGCTACTCTGCGCCACGCTCCAATTCCGCTCCGCGAAGCTATGCGCCTCCACACGGCTCTTCGGCGCCGCATGGCTCCTCCTCTTCACATTCTTCCGGTGGCGGCAGCTCTCATGGCAGTGGCGGCGGTGGCGGTTCCCACGGCGGTGGCGGGCATCGCTGAGTGAGCTTTCCGCATTCCGCCCAAGCTGCTTTAACCCTTCTCAACGAAAGGCCCGTCCGGTATCCCCGCACGGGCCTTCCTTTTTTTCGGCTCCTGCGCCCACTTGTACTTTTCGCCCACTACTGTGTGCTCTTGCAACTCTGGAAAGCCTGACCGTGTTACACATAGTAGCGTAGGGAAGTCCGGGACGTGACGCTGCTCGCAGTCAGGAACGACGCGAAGTATCAGATCACGAACCGGCACCAGCCCGTCGCACATCCACGGTCCATCCTCACGCGGAGGGTTTTGGCATCAGGTCAGGTATTGAGGGTGGCAAGCGCTCCAGGAGAGAAGAAAGCACTATGAAAACACGGTTTCTGTATTGGCTCACACTGTTCACTTTGATTCTCGTAGTAGCCTTGGCTGTTCCGAGGCGTGCGGCAGCCGACGATGACGATCCGCCGGGCCGCGTCGCGCGTCTTAGCGTTACGAACGGTCAGGTTTCCTTTAGTCCTGCCGGCACCGATGACTGGGTTTCCGCCGTCACGAATCGCCCCATCACCACTGGCGACAAGCTCTGGACCGACAAAGACGCTCGCGCCGAGTTGCACGTCGATTCCGCTGCCTTTCGCCTTGCCGGCGAAACTGGCTTCTCTTTCCTCAATCTGAATGACCAGAGCATTCAAGTTCGCATTACCGAAGGCACCGTCAGCATCCGTGTGCGGCGCTTGGGAGACGGCGAAAACATCGAAGTCGACACGCCCAATCTTGCCCTCTCCATTCTTCGTCCTGGCCGCTACCGCATCAATGTCAACGAGGCCGGCGACGTCACCATCGTCAGCGTTCGCGATGGGGAAGGCGAAGTCACCGGCGGCGGGTCCTCCTACGCCGTCCATGCGGGCGAGCAAGGCTCCTTTTCTGGTACGGACACTCTCGATGCAGACATCGAGGGCCTTGCCGATGCGGATGATTTCGATAACTGGTGCGATGAGCGCGATCTCCACGAGGATCACGCCGTTGCCCGCCGCTACGTCTCCGACGATGTCATCGGCTACGAAGATTTGGACGACAATGGCGGCTGGCGCCCGACTCCCGACTACGGCACCGTTTGGTTTCCGCATGTGACCATCGTTGGCTGGGCCCCCTACCGTTACGGCCACTGGGCTTACGTCGCTCCTTGGGGCTGGACTTGGGTGGATGATGCGCCCTGGGGCTTTGCTCCCTTCCATTATGGCCGTTGGGTATTTGTGGCAGGCGCTTGGGGTTGGGTACCCGCGCCGCCGCGTGTCGCCGGTATTGCTTATATCCGCCCGGTGTACGCCCCCGCTCTTGTTGCCTGGGTCGGGGGACCCCACTTTGGCGTCGGTATCGGTGTCGGTATCGGTGTTGGCGGCTTTGCCGCTGGTGTGAACGTAGGCTGGTTCCCGCTGGGACCGCGTGAAGTCTTCGTGCCCTCTTATGCGGTCAGCCGCGCCTACGTGAACAGAGTGAACATCTCCAACACAACCGTGAATGAGACCGTGGTCAACAACTACTACAACACCACCGTCGTCAACAGAAACGTCAACGTCAGCAATGTTAGATACGTGAACCAGGCCGTTCCCGGCGCCGTCACTGCCACATCGCCACAGGCGTTCACTTCAGCTCAGTCTGTTTCGCGCAATCTTGTCGCCGTCAACCAAAGGGAAGTGGCTTCCGCCCCCGTGGGTGTCTCCGCTCCCTCCGTGACGCCGCCCAAGCAGGCCGTACTGGGTTCGGGTGCAGCGACGAACGTGCGCCCGCCCGCCGCTCTCGCGAACCGCTCGGTTGTGGCTAAGACCACCCCTCCTCCGCCTCCGCCTTCTTTTGAAAAGCAGCAGGCTGCCATCCAGGCGAATCATGGACAGCCCATCTCGATGGCACAAACGCGGCAGATTCAGCCGGCGCGTGCCACCGCAGCCGCGGCGCCAGTCAAGATTGCCCCGCCGTCCACTCCGGCCACGCCTCGCGTGAACGCGGTTCAGGGGCAGAACAACACCAACCGCCCGGCCAATGCCGCTGGCGCGCAGACCAATCAACCTGGGAAGCCAGCGAGCACGGGCGCCTACAATGATCGTCCGCCCTCCGCTCGGCCTGCTGTCATCGACAACGACCAGCTCGAACAAAGGCACCAGCAGGAACTCGAGCAGCTTCATCAGAAGCAGGATCAGGAACGCCAGCAGCTCGAGCAGCAGCAATACCAGGCGCAGCAGAAGCTCCAGCAGCAGAATGCCGACGCCAGCAAACAGCAGGAACTGAACCAGCAACACCAGCAGCAACTTGAACAACAGGCGCAGAAGCACAACGAGGAGAAGCAAAAGCTGAATCAGAAGCAAGAGGCTGAGCATGCCAAGGCCAAGGCAGCGTCGTCTTCCAAGTCCAAAAGCGAGGACAAGCCGCACAAGTAAAGCTTCTCTTCCCGATTCCGCCTGATTCTTCCGTCCGTATGGGGGTCCAGCACCGCTGGACCCCATCTCGGCAGGCTCGCAACCACAACTCCTCCCTGTAGCTCAACCCTTCAGGGGTGAGGCTTTTCACTACCCCACTCGAACCCCGTCTGGGCAACCTGCCTGATTTTCCCTCATTCCGAACGGAGTCTGCGAAGCGCGGTTTTTGCGTCCCGCGCGCTTCGCCGGGGTGAGGTACTCTGCCACATCGCACACCTTTTGTGCGATGAATCTCTCTTCTACATCTCATTTTTTTACGCGATGAATCCCTCTTTTCTTTTCCCGCAACGCCACACCATTTCGCCATGATCGTCTTTCCGCTTCCTGATCTCTGATCGCTGATATCGCTTTCCTTACAGTGCAGCCCCGCCTTCCTCTTTCCGCACTTGCCGATTCTCGCGGCCCCTGTGTTATCTTCCAAAGAGCCTGCTATGTCTTCCGCTTCGGTTACAGCGCAACTCTTTCGCCGCGTCATGGGGCATTTTGCGACCGGCATCACCGTGGTCACCGTCGAACGCGAACCCGGCAAGGTCCATGGCATGACCGCCAACTCTTTCGCTTCCGTTTCCCTCCAGCCGCTGCTGGTTTCCATTTGTGTGGACGAGGAGAGCCGCCTGCTCTCTTTCCTCAAGACCCAGAGGCGTTTCGGCGTAAGCATTCTGAACGATACCCAGCAGGCGCTATCCGAGCATTTTGCGACGGGCGAACAAGGGCCGGACGCCGACGCGCGATTCGGCATCCGCTATCGTTGGACCGCTTCGCGCATCCCCGTCCTTGAGGATGCTCTGGCCTGGCTCGCTTGCAATGTTGTTGCGGAATACTTGGCGGGAGACCACACCATCTTCCTGGGTGAAGTCGAGAGCGTGGATTTGGGCGAAGGCCAGCCTCTGCTCTTTTACCGCGGCCAATATCGCACTCTGCCGCCCTGACGCCGGGCCGCCTCAATTTGACCGCTTGCTCTCGTGATGATTCAGAGCCGAATTTACGCCGCTCGTCTTCCTGGGAGAAGGTGCGCTCAGCGTTCCGAGCTTCCGAAGGGTTGCGCGGATTCCGCCGAATCGCCCTGTTCTTTCCGGTGGCTCTTCACTTCGCGCAGCGAGTAGATCGCCTTGTTCTGCGATTCGTAATAGGTGCGGGAACTGATCTCTCCCAGCAGGCCCATGGAGATAAACTGAATCCCGCTGACAAACAGGGCGATCGCCAGCAGCAGCAGCGGCCCGTGCTGTGTCATGATGTTCTCGCTGAGGAAAACTTTTTTCGCGACCAGGACGGATCCGAGGATGAATCCCGTGCCGGTCCCCGCCAACCCCAGCATCCCAAAAAACTGCAGCGGCCGCGTGGAATAATCCAGCAGGAATTTCACCATGATCAAGTCAAAAAAGACGCGGATGCTCCGCCCGATCCCGTAGTTCGAGCGCCCGCTACTGCGCTGCGGATTGGAAATCGGCACTTCCGTGATGCGCGCACCCGACGAACTCGCCAGCGCAGGTATGAACCGGTGGAGTTCCCCGTAGAGCTGGATTTCCTGCAAAATCTCGCGGCGGTAGGCCTTGAAGGTCGTGCCGAAATCGTGCAGCTCGATTCCGGAAAGCTTGGCCATCAACCAGTTCGCGATGCGGCTGGGCACTTGCCGCATCAGCCAGTGGTCGTTCCGGGAACGCCTCCAGCCGCTGACCAGGTCGTAGCCTTCCTCAATTTTCTCCAGGAATCGCGGAATCTCCGCGGGATCGTGTTGCTGGTCTCCGTCCATCGAGATCACGATGTCGCCACGCGCAAAATCGAACCCCGCCTTCAGCGCCGGCGTCTGTCCAAAGTTGCGCCGCAGCCGCACCACGTTCACGCGCCGGTCGTGCTCGTAAATCTCCGAGAGCACCTTGTACGAGTTATCCTTGCTGCCATCGTCCACAAACACCATCTCGTACGGTTCGCCGATGGAATCCATCACATCCGTCAGCTTCATGTACAAATCCGGAATGTTTTCCTGTTCGTTGTAGAACGGAACCACAATCGAGTAGCGGATCGGCGACTCAATTCCCATAACGCTGTTTCTTTGCCTTTCTCAAACGACTTGCCCGGCGCCCCTTGCGCCGGCTGGCCGGAACCTCGCCTTCTGTCAGGCTCAACTTTGTCCCAGCGCGCCGCTAAAACCGTAGTTTATCAGGCGTATCCCTTGGTTGGCGACAATTTTTCTGATCTCCACGTCGGTCAGAATGTCCAGCTCGGTCTTCCGCGAATCCTGCAGCCGCGTGGCGGTTTTCCGCAGCTCCTCGTCCACATAGCCCGGGTGGCACATCAGTTCCGTCGTGCCCTCGGCCAAATTCTCCAAAAACTCCTTGAGCCCTTCGCGGGTCAATTCGCCGGTCTGTGCGATCCCGCAGAAGTAGTCGCTCGTGGCGATTCCTTCGCGGTACGCCAATTCCCGGGCATCCCGCGCCAGCAGCTTTAACCCGCGCGCCTGCATCCCCTGTTTCAAGACCACGCTTGTGTTCTGTGACGCGCCTACCGATAGCGCCGAGCTCAAGCTCGAATCCTCATGCGCCAAACGAATCGCCCTGATCCCATGCTTCTTCGCCAGGTACAACGCCAGTTCGAATAGCCCCGGCAGCATGTGCACGTGCTTGTGCCCGTCCAGGTGTGTCGGCGAAATTCCCGACTCGCGAATCTTCCGGATCTGCGCGTCCCATTCCTGCTCGATTTCATCCAATCGCAAGCCGCGGCGCGCAACGATCAGCAACAAGCCTTCTGCCCCGCCATCGAGCTCGCCCGCGCTGTTCAAAAGCTCCCTCACTTGTTCCGCGGGAGCGGTCGGCGGGCCGTCGCTCAAGTTCAGATGCACGCCAATTCCCAGTTGCGGATTCTGCCGTGCCACTTCCAGCGCGGAGTCGTACGCCCGCCCGTTGGCCAGCAGCGTTGTGCTGGTCACCAGACCCTTGCGGTGAGCCTCCACGATCCCCCGGTTCACCCCTTGTGTCCATCCCAGGTCATCCGCGTTGACGATCAGATTCCGCATTATTGCGTTTCGCCTGTCCTCCGCGTCCAAGCGCCTGTCCTTTCGGACAGCTACTCTTACGCTTCCGTACCATTGACCCTTCTTTCGTGTAACTCTAGCATAGTCAACAAGACAGTTTGTGGAATAGCGTTGCACTCGGTCGCGCTGCGGTTCCGCTTGGCCGCGACCTGCGCGCGTTCCAGGCGGTTTTCGTCGCCGCAGGCCGGCGCGCACTGTTTCTCCGCTGGTTCTCGAGGCCATGATGCATGTCAAGTTGCAGGAATTGAAACAGTTAGGAACACGCTACGGCGAAAAGCGGCGTGGACGCCGCATGAACTCCCGCGTCCCCATCCGCCTGGAGTGGGATGCCTCCACCAGCAGTCGCCAGCACGTCGAGGCCTTTACACGGGTCGTGAATCCTTATGGTTGCATGGTTGTGATTTCGGAGTCGCTTGAGCTGGATCATCGCCTGGCCCTTACCAATCTCGCTACCGGTGCCAGCAACGCCGCCGTGATTGTCTGGAAAGGGAATAAACAACCCGACGGCTGGGAATACGGCGTCGAACTCGTTGCGCCGGATATGGACTTCTGGGGGTTGGAGCTGTGACGCCTTTGCCAAAATCGCCGCCGCCCGCTGTCGGTGCTGCTTCTCCGAGCGTCAAGCGCGGCCCCACCACGGTTCGCCCGCTGACCAATGAAGAGCGCCGCCGCGCTCAACGCGTATTCCTCAGGATGCCCGTGCTGGTGCATGTCGAGGGCAAAGCCAATCCCATTCCCGGCACCACGCACACTGTCAGCGCCAGCGGGGCGATGATCATTTTGCCCCAAGGCCTGGCCACCGGCACCAAAATCTCCATTGAGAATCCGAAGACCCAGAAAAAGGTGGAAGCCCACGTTGTGCGTCCCCCCGTGATGAGCGCGGAAGGCTCCCTCGTTCCCGTCGAGTTCACTACGCCTTCCCCGCAGTTCTGGAATATCTCCTTCCCGCTCAACCCCGACAACTGACATCTCAGACATTCGCGCAGGGCATCCCGTAGCCTTAGGCCCGGAGAAAAAAAGCGGCCCCGAAAAATCGAGGCCGCTCCAATTTGAATAGCTCTGTTAGTTGATCGTCAGGCTAATGGTATAGCCAACGTTAGACGACGCCGGGCTGGCCGTAATGGGCAACTGCGCCGTGCCCGTTGCCGTGACATTCAACGTCCCCGATGACGACGGACTGGTAGTGGCGTCGCCCAGGTAGCTCGCGCTCACCGTGTGCGTCCCCACGAGTTCCAGGAACGGAGGTGCCTGCGCCCCTGTCACAGTGATGTTTCCTGTCGTCCCGTTCGCCACCGGCTCTTGTCCCAGGATCGCCCCGTCAACCAGGAACTCCACGTTTCCGGTGGGTGTTCCTCCCGTTACGGTTGCACTCACCGTAATGCTTGCGTTCGGACTTGCCACCACCTTCGTGGTTGATACCGTGAGGTGCGTGACCGTCGGCGTCGTCCCACCGCCTCCCCCTCCACCGCCCCCACCCCCGCAGCCCAGGGTGAAGCTCAACACGCACATCAGGGCCAGCCCCAGCGCGGCGCGATACCGCTTCCGCCCAGGCGCAAACAGCAACAAGATAGCCGCAAGGCCCGTGAGCCCGCTCAGTGTCCACCACCCGCTTCTCAGACTAGGTGCAGTGGGGAAAATGGCTGCGCGGAAGATCCGCGCTTCGGGGAAATTCATGGCCGTCATCGTTGAAGATGGCGCGGCCACGTTGACCACCAGTGTCCCCGTTCCATTCCCGCCGCCGCTGGGCACGGTGATGTTCAGGGCCCCGCAGGTTACTCCCGGTAAGGCCGTTCCACAAGTGATCGCCACGCTACCGGTGAACCCGCCGGTAGGCGTCAGCGTAATTGCCGACGTGCCGCTGCCGCCTGCGGTCGCCGTCGCTGCGGTCCCAGCCAGAGTAAAGCTTCCCGTCTGCGTCGACTGCGATACGGTCAGTACCACGTTTCCGGTTCCGGACGAGCTTGAGGTCAAGTAGTTGGTATCCGTGACCGCGGGCGTATAAGTAGCGGACACGGTGTAGGTTCCTGGCGTGGCGAACGTATGGCTCATGCCAGCTGTGGCGTAGGCAGGTATGGCCAATGTGGTGTTAAGGCCCGAGGCGGCAGTGGGAACGACAGTTACCGCACCCAAATTGATGGTGTTGTTCGCGTAGAACGTCACCGTCCCCGTTGGCCCGACCCCGCTGCTCTGGGTGGCAACCGTTGCAGTCAACTGCACGGTTGTCGTGGTGCTGGGTGTGGTCGTGTTTGCCGAGACAGCCGTAGCCGTTTGAGCCGCGGTGACTGTCAGTGGGAACGCGGTCGACGTACTCGCGCTATAGCTATTGTCGCCTGAATAGGCGGCCACAATCATGTGGCTGCCGCCCGGAAGATTGATGGGCTGGTCCTCAAGAAAACCGAAGCTATTGAGCAGCGAAGCTGAATTCGAGGAAGTGCCAGTCTGCGTGTTCGGGAAATCGTTCAGCTTTATCCCGTTATCATACGTTTCCGTAACGGTTCCCGTAGGACAGGGAACCTCATTGGCATCGCACGGTTGATTCGCCGAGTTGGTAACGTCAACCCTCATGATGTAAGCCGCCGAACCGTACACCACAGAGCTCGGCGCAGGGATGTCCCACAGTTGGTCAGTGGAATCGTAGGTCCACATGCTGATCGTCGTCAGGCTGTTTTCCTTGCCCACCGTGACATTGACTGATGGAGATGTCCCTGGGGCAAACGTTCCATCGCCCGAGTACTGAGCCACTACAGGGTAGGGAGTCGCCACGCCTTGAGCGTTTGTGTAGCCGGGCAGGACATTCGTTGTGATTGTGGCCGTACCACTGCTTAGCTCGAATGTCGGCAAGGTGCTCGACGAAGTAGAGTTGCTAAGCACTCCAATTTCGACAGGGGTAATTCCGGGCGGCGATGCGAGAAGGGCGACGTTGCCTGTCGGCGTGCCCGAGGCCGAAGTCACATTCACAGTAAAGCTCACCGTCGCGCCATGCGTAAGCGTGCTCGGGGAGGGAGCGCTAAGCGTCGTTGTCGTGGCATCGAAAGTTACCGAATTCCAGTTCTTTGCCAGGTTCGCCACGTTCACCGACCCCAGCCCTGTTGCTTTGTCGTATCCGGTCACTGCCAGAAACGCCGGATTATTTGTGTTGCTGGGATCAACGAGCACGCCGTATTCGTTCGCCGACGATGAAGTGTTGCTGCAATTCGGTGTGTCGCCTGCGCACGCAACCGAGTTATTGCCCGTAACCGTATCGTAGAAGATGCAGCCCGTCGCGCTTACACTTGCCGCGTTTGACGTGCAAATGGTTCCAGCGGTGTTCTTCTTGTAAAGCTGATACAGCACATAGTTCGCATTGCCCTGCCTTCCCGCTGGCTCCCCGCCTTGCTGTTGGACGATCAGCGCCATGATGCCTGCGAACGCCGGCGCGGCGGCCGAAGTTCCGCCCACAGGGGTGATCGCCACTGATTGGGACGACAGTGCGCACGCACTGCCGTTTTGATTCTGCGAATCTTGCTCGCAGATAATGTAGAAGCTGTTGTTGTTTGTGCTCACCGCAGCATACAAAGACACATCGGGGATGTCGCGATTATCCGCGGCTGGCGCGATGCTTTTTTGCCAGCTCGGCTGTGGATACCCTCCCTTCGGGAAAGCACTGCTCGTATTACAAGTGATGTTCCCGCTGTTGTCCTCGGTCGCCAGAACGCAATTGCTCTGGCCCCCGCTGCCCGCTTCTAGGTCGATGCCAAGTGTGTTTGGATTGCTGGAATTCTGGTTGATGATCGCTGCCGTGCAGGTACCCAGGCTTCCGGTTGCTGCCGTCGCCGCGCACGAGCTATTCCAGGTAGACTCCGGAATATACGATAACGCCGATTCTGCCGGAGGTGCCGCTGCGGACCAATAGGGAGAGGAAGCTGCTCCGTTCGGAAAATTCTGAAAATCCGTCCCGCCCAAGGCCACGTTGAACGGCGTTGAGGCCAAAGCACTGACTCCCAGTCCACTTGTCCCGAAGTCGTAGGGATATCCGGAGACGTCGTCGCATGAATCCGAGCCCGTGTCGCCGTTAGCAACGATAACCGTTATCCCTTGCGCCGCCGCCTGCTCCCAGAGTGCGTTGATAAAGGCATTGTATCCGCTACCCCCATAGGCCTCGCATACACCGAAGCTCTCACTCAGGATTGGAGCGATATTGTTATCAACGATGTAAACCGCCGAGAGGTCGGTGCCCGCAACCCCTGTGGTATCCGATTCCTCCGAGACGACCAGATCGATCGTTGCTCCCTGCGCTACGGCTCCGGCCCATTCGACGTCCAGATCCGCTTCCCCCTCGTCATAGGCTATCGTCGAGTTTGGGCCTAGAACGCCCGGGTCCGGTCCGTTCAGAATGACGTTGCTGTTGCCGAAATTGCTCGATAAGCCAAAGAGAGAACGGAATTGTTGAACGTCGGTAACATTGATGTTGGAGTCCTGAACGATGGCGATGGTTACTCCCGCACCGGTGAAAGTGCTGGGAATGTTGTAGATCTTGGCAAAATCCGCGGGCGCAATACCGTAGCACGGCTCCGTTCCGGTCGTCGTGGTGCAGCTGAGAGTGACGGCCGGCTTCGGCCCGCTCCCAGCAACGTTCGCGCTCACGAAATTCTTCATCCGGTGCATCTGCGACTTTGGCCGGAAGTTGTGCAGGCCCATCACTCCCGCCAGGACCGGCGCCAGCGCCGCCGGAATCTGTGGATCGCTCACGTTCGCAACATGTTGTTCGCCATGCACTAGAAAACTGTGAATGTCCGTGTGAAACGCATTGCGCACTTGGCCAACATTTCCGGAAAATTCGATGGTCGTGCGGCCCGCTCCGACCTTTACATTCTGAAACCCATGAGACTGCAGCCAGCCCGTCACGGCCTGAATGTCCGCATCGGCGGGACCAAATTGATTCGCGAATTTCGCGGGTGTGAGCCACGCGTGGTAATTCGGTGAAGTTTTGTCTTGCTGCTGATCGAGCAGTTGCCGCAGCGTCGTCTCCTGCGCCGGGCTGCGCTGCAACAGCAGCAACATCCGCGTCGCCGGCATCGCATCGCTTACCGCGCCTTGATCAAATTGAGGCCGTGCCAAGGGGTGCACATTCCCCCGCAACGTCACCGTTTGGGTATCGTCCACGGGTCCGATCACTCGCGCCGGCACGGTCACCTGTTGGGCCCAGGCCGCCTGCCCCGCCAGTAGCAGGGCCACGGCACACAAAACCACCCAGCTATTCGTCTTTAGAATCTTCATAATTTTCTTAAGCTCCCCAGCGAATTCATCGCAATCTTCCCGGGCTCATTTGGCAGGAATGGCGTGCCTCCGCCCCTTTACGCAGCCACGCATCATGCTGTCTCTCTCAGATGCCCCAGGACAGGAAACGGTTTGCTCCCCTTTGGCGCCGTAAGTCCCTCTCTATATAACACCTTTCGGGCTAATTTAGTTGTACCTGAAAATCGGCCGGGTGCGAGATGCCGCTGGTCGAAGCCGCCGTGATCTCCAAATGGGCCAGTCCCAGCACTTCCTGGCTGACTGTCGGGGAAACCGAGGGCAGTGTGTTGGTGTCGCCGAAATAGTGCGCGGCCATGGGATGAGACCCAATGGGCAGCGTATCCGTGGTAAAAGTCGCGTTCCCGTGAATCACTCCCACCGGGGCGCTATAAGGCTGGCCGTTATCATAGAGTTGCACTTGGCCCAGAGGGTTCGCGCTGGCATTGACGTTCACGATCAGGGTCAATGGCTGTTGATAGCCGATCCGCAAGTTCGAGCTTGAAAGCGTGGTTGTCGTCGGCACCGGCCCGCCGCCCCCGTTCCCGCTCCCTCCGCCGCACCCCAGCGCCGCCAGGCTTACCAGGCAAGCCGTCCAGCCCCCGGCAAAAGCCAGCCGCCGGGCGCCCTTTCTTCCACCCATGCCCCAAGCCGCCAAGCCCAGCATGCCTATCCCCGCCAGCAGCCCAAACGCCATCCACCCGTTCGCTGTTCCCGCCGCGCCGGCCACAGTCCGCAAAGCCGCTCCAGCCGTCGTTGTGGGGGGAGTCAGTTGCAGTTGCGTTGTCGCCGTGGTTTGCCCCGCGGCAATCGTGACGCTCGACGACGAAAACGAGCACGCATATCCCGCGGGCAAAACGGTTGTCCCTGTGGGGCACGTCAAATTGATTGTGCCCGTAAAGCCGCCCGACGCGGTGATCGTCACCGTGGCCATCCCCGCGCTGCCCGCCACAAACGCCACCGGGTTTGGCGATACGCTCACGCTGAAGTCTCCCGCCGTCATCGGTTGGCTCGCGGAGTCCGCCGCCTGCCAGTTATTGTCCCCGCGGTAGTGCACTTTCAGGCTGTGCACGCCGGGCGCGAATGCCTTGCGTATCGCGAACACACTGATATTCCCCGCGCCTACCGTCAGGTTCTGCGCGGTGATGAGCTGCGCCGTTCCGCCATCCAACGAATCCCAAAACTCGACCACTCCTGTGGGATAGGCCAGCAAAGCGTTGCTCGGAATTCCCGCTACGCTGACGTTCACGCTGACTTCTTGATTGGCATTCGCCGCACTCGGCGCGCTCAACGTCACCGTTGGCGTGCCCTTGCTCACGCTGAACGCCAGCGGCGGCGCGGTCGCCGAGGCCCCGTAGTTTGTGTCCCCTGAATACTCCGCATAGAGCGTCACGTTCCCCGCCTGCGTCCACGGAATGGTGATTTGCGCGGTACCGTCGTTTCCCAGCGCCACCAATGTGCTTCGCGGCCCCACCGCATCCCACAACGTCACGAAGCCAGTCACCCCATTAGCGCCCGCCGGCGTGACCGCCACCCCGAAGCTCCCCGTGCTTCCCAGAGTCGTGGGCAAGGTAACGGGCGTCAGCGTCGTGGCGCTGGTCTTCGTCCCGCCATTCGTGCTCACATTCACGGCAAACTGCGCTTCGTTCTGATTGCCGCTCGGCACGCTCGCATAGTTGGGGTCGCCGCTTCCATCGTAGCTGGCGCCAAAATTGTGCGTCCCCGCCGTCAGGTTGCTCACAATCATCGAAGCTTGCGCCTGCGTCCCGAAAAATCCGCCTGTCTGCAGCGGCACTATGCTGCCAATCGGTGCGCCACTATCAGTGAACTGAATTGTCCCCGTCGCCGCCTGCGTCCCAGATCCCGCCACAACCGCGTGAATCCCCACGGACTGCCCCACGGCCACATTCGCGGAATTCGCACCCAGCACCACAAACGGCGTTCCTTTCCCAATCGAGAAGTTCACCGGAGCGGACGCGCTTCCAGCGAAGCTGTTGTCTCCCGCATACGTTGCCGTCAACGTGTGCGCGCCCACTCCGAAGGAATAGCCGCCGCCATTTCCCGTAGGAATGTAGGCGCTGCCATCGGTTGCAAGCGCATACGTGCCGATTAGCGTGGCACCATCCTGCAATGTGACCGTACCCGTGGCATTGCCAAACCCCGAGGCGCCCGCCACCGTCACGCGCACCGTCACCGCCGCGCCGTAACCCGCGCTTCCTCCCTGCAGGCCGTTCATGCTGATCGACGTGGTGCTCGGTTCCGGCTGTACGTTCAGCAGCAGCACCGGCGAATCGCTTGCCGCAAACGTGGCATCACCGGCGTAATGTGCGGAAAGCTTGTACTGTCCTCCCGGCAGATCGTTAACCCCGGCCGCGAACGCCCCATTCGTCAGCGGCAAGTCGTCCGCATCGCCGTACAGGTTCGTCTTCAGCGAAACCGTTCCCGTCGGCGTGCCGTTTCCGTTCGCGGGCGCCACCGTTCCGCTCACATTCACGCTTGTGCCGTGTACGAAGCTGGCGCTCGACGTCTGCATGCTCGTTTGCGATGCCGCGAACGACGCATTGTTCCAATTGCTCGCCAGATTCGCCGCATTCACCGAACCCAGCCCAGTCGCCATATCGTAGCCCGGTCCGGCCGCCTGCCCGGTCAGGAAACCATTCACGCCATTCTGCGTCGAAGAACATTCCGGCGAACCGCCCGCGCAAGGCACGGCGTTGTTTCCCATCGTCACGTCATAAAACACGCAGGAATTCTGCGCCGTAGGGTTGGTCTGCTGCGAAGAGTCGCAACTTTGGTTCTGCGACAACTGGTACAGAACGTAGTTCACCTGCCCCTGCAAAACTCCATTCTGCTGTTCCACCAGCGCCAGAATCCCCGCCATCGCCGGCGTCGCGGCCGATGTGCCGCCCACCAGCGTCAATCCCACCAGGTTATTTTGCGCATCGATTTGGCACGCGGGTCCCGCTCCAACGTGGCTGGTGCAATACACAATGTTGTCGTGCCCCCACCCCGCCGCCAGCGCCACATCCGGCACATCGCGCGCGCCATCCGCGGGAACTCCCGTGCCCGCTTGCCACGGCGGTTTTGTGTACACCGAGCTTGCCCCGCCGCCTCCCGCCAGCAGGCTGAAATTGCCGTTGCCATACAAGCAGTTCGTTGCGCTGGCTGGTTGGCCGGGATCGCAACTGTCGTTCCACGCCGCTTCCGGGATGTATCCGATCGCGGAAGAAAAATCGCTGGCGTCCGTCGTGTTCCAATAGGTCGCTTCGTTTCCCTGATCCGCGAATTGCGTGCCGCCCACCGCGACGTTGTACGGCGTCGAAGCCGCTCCATTCACCGCGAACCCCTGGGTCGCTGGGAGCCCCGAATTTGGATTGTCGCAGCCTGCCGCGCCATTATCGCCCGCGGCCACCAGCACGGTGATTCCTTCGGCGGCGGCTTGCTGCCACAGCGCGTTGTAAAAGGCGTTCTCGGTGGGCCCCAGCGCCGCTTCGCAGCCTCCATACGTGTACGTCAGGATGGGCGCAACTTCATTGTCAATCGCGTAGGCCGCGGCCAAATCCACGCCGCTGGTTGTGTCCGTGCTCCCCGCGATTACCACATTGATCGTCGCGCCCGGCGCAACGGCGCCGGCCCATTCCGTGTCCAGCAGCGCCTCTTCCGCATCCGTCGGATCGCTGAAGCCCGGGTCCGGTCCCACCACCACGATGTTTGGATCGTTCGCGCGCAGATTGAAGATTTGGCGGAACGTCTGCACATCCGTCAATTCGAACTGCGATTGTGCGGTCACCGCTATCGCCACGCCCGTGCCGTCAATCCCGCTGCTCAACAGCGGCTTCGAGTTGTAAATCGCCGCAAAATCTCCCGGCGCAACGTAGTACGCATTTGTCGTCCCGGCGTAAGTGAGTTGTGGCCGCAGCCCTCTATGCAGCGTCGCCGGGCCGCTGCCCGTCGTGCCGGCAACAACCCGCCGCGGCGGCCGTTTCCCAAAACTATTCAGCGAGACCACCCCGCCGGAAATCTCCGCCAGCGCATTGGGAATCGCAATGTCCGTGGCATTCGCCACATACTGCCGCTCCCCCACTTTGTAGTAGTGCAGTTCCGTGTGAAACGCTTGCTCCACCTGTTGCGAAGTGCCGCTGAACTCGACCCATCTCTTGCTCTTCGCGATTTGCGCAACCGTGAACCCGCGCCCCTGCAGCCATTGTTTTACCTTCTCCACGTCCGCGTCGGCCACGCCAAACTGCGCGGCATACTCGTTCGCGTTCAGCCAGTGGTGATACTGCGGCGACTTGCGATTCTGCTGCTCGTCCAGCAACTGCTTCAGTTGATTTTCCTGCTCCGCCGCCGGCGACAATGCCAGCAGCATTCGCTGCATCGTTCTGCTGGACTCAACCCGCCCCGCATCGTTCGCCGGCGTCGCCAGCAGCGGTTTGGTGTGCTCGATCCGAACGTAACCCGCGTCATCAATGGCTTGTGATAGCTGTGCGCGGACCTGCGCATGCGCCGGCGAGCCCCATACGTTGATTGTGAAGATAAAAACGGAGAGAGCAAGACCCTGCCTGAGAGAGAACAACTTGACCCACCTTAACGGACCGATCCAGCGCGCTTCCGCCGGGACGGCGGGGGCGACCCCAGCGGCATCATCGCGCTGCAATACCGAGTATGATTTCTCTGAGAGAAACTTACCCCACAAGTTTACACATCGTTCGCAAGCCTGACAATCCTCGCTTTCTCTGGGAGGCGGAGCCCGCCGTTTTCTGCTGGGAGTGCTGCAACTTCTCTCCTGAATTCGCCCTGTTATGTCGCTCGGCGGCGTACTTGAGGGTGCCTCATCCTCCGCCCGCCTCCGGCGGGAAGGGTGGGTTCTTGCGATCTAACGTCACAAACACTTTTTCCTTTTTGCTGTGTTCCTCTTCTCCGTCTTTTCTATGTACGGCGTTCACCCCGGCTGGGTCTCGGTGTTCTCTGCGTAATCCTAATCTCTTCCCCCGCCCCGATTAATTCACTAACCCATCTCCACATTCCCACCGGAAAGTATCACGCCAACCCTTGCCACCCTGCCACTCGGCAAGCCCAGAGCCGCCACCCCGCCTTCGCGCAGCAGCGGTGCAAGTGCCACCGCGCTCGACGGTTCGATCACAATCTTCATCCGTTGCCACACTAGCCGCATCGTTGCCCGTATCTCCTCTTCAGTCACCAATAAAATCCCATCTACATACTTTCGCAAAATCACAAACGTGCGCGGCGCCAGCGAAGCCCGCAAACCGTCCGCAATCGTGTCGCTCGCTTCCTGCGTCTGCAGGACGCCGGTCTTGAGCGAACGGTACGCATCATCCGCGCGATCCGGCTCGCACCCGAATACCCGCACCGTGGCGCGTATTCCTTTTGCTCCCAAACATGTTCCGCTCAGCAGCCCGCCGCCGCTGACCGGCGCCAGCACGGCATCCAACTCCGCCACCTCTTCCAACAATTCCTTTGCTGCCGTGGCCTGCCCGGCGATGATCCGGTCGTCATCGTAGGGATGGATCAGCACCGCGCCCGTCTCCGCCTGAATCCGCGCGGCCGTCTCTGTCCGCGCCGAAACCTTCGGCTCGCAATAGGTGATCTTCCCGCCGTACGTTTCCACGGCGCGGCACTTCACCGCCGGTGCGTTCATCGGCATCACGATCCACGCGGGCACGCCGCGCCACGCCGCTGCCCGCGACACCGCCGCCGCGTGGTTACCGCTGGAATGCGTTACTACCCCGTGTTGGGCCTCTTCCGAGCTCAGCGAAAAAATGGCGTTGCTGGCGCCGCGAATCTTGAACGACCCCGTTTTTTGCAGATTCTCGCACTTGAAAAAGAGCGATGCTCCCGCCAGCTCGTTCAGCGAGGTGCTCGTCAAGACCGGCGTGCGATGGATGAGCGGCCGGACGCGCTCGTGGGCCTCGACGATCGCCTCCCAGGTGATGGTGGTCACTTCCTTCTGTACATTGAAGTTAGAAGCAGCCATGGCCACAGTCTAGTGCCGTTCCAACTATTTGGCCACATGACGGTCCAAGCATCTGGCGCCAACCCGGGGAGAGTATTCTCCAAGGGATTTGCTGGAACAGGTTGGAACGGCACTAGTCAAGCTGGTACTCCTAGCGCGAGAGTTCCCCCCGAATGAACCTCTCTTCCCCTTGACCTGCTCTGCCTCTCTGTTAACCTTAGCATTACAGTTAGTGCGCCGCCGCGAACTGCCCACCCCGCGCCCGGCACGGAGTGATCATGGCCCAGTCGGAACGCCGTCATCTCGAGCGCTTTTCTCTTCGTGTCCCCTTGCGCTTCCGCTCCCTGGGCTTGGCTGCGGACAAGACCGATCATTTCACCGAAGCCATCAATCTTTCGCGTGGCGGGTTTTTCTTCGTCACTTCCGCGCCTTTGCAAGTAGGCATGCCCATTGAGGCGACACTGAAAATGCCTGCCGAGGTTACGGGCAACCAGTCCGATGAGACCCACTGCCGCGCTCGCCTGGTGCACGCGCGCCCCGATGCCTACAGCGATGGCCGCATGGGCTTTGGTGCGGAAATTGAGATATTCCTGGAATCCGATAAGGCGCTGCCCGCGAACCCGGATCTCCCCAAACCGAAGACCCAGCCCTGATTTTTATTTCGCGACCGTGATCGTGGTTTTTCCCGCGCCCACATTTTCAAACTTATCGTAAGCGCGCACCGCGATCGTGTGCTCTCCCGGCGCGAGGCCCAACAGGGTGAATTCGTACGATTCCGTCTTGCTGTCGCTGATGCCAGCTACCGGTGCAAGCAACACCCAATCGCCGCCATCCACGCTGTATTGCGCTCGCTCAATGCTGCTTGTCGCATCTATTGCCGAAAATTTCACGAGCATGTAGTGGACGGCAGCAGGCGCACCGCCGCGTGTTGCTGCGGGAATCGCTTCCAAGCGTTCGATCAGCGGCGGCGTGTTGTCCACTTCAAATCGTTCGGTCTCCCGTTCTGTCTTAAGTGCCGCCCCCGGCGGATTCGACAGCGCATCGCTCGCCACGATTTTCAGGTAATACGCGCCATCCGGCATCGTGGTTGTGTCCCAGGAGTAGAACTTTTGATCCAGATTGTCCTTCAGAAGTTTCCAGTCGTGCTCGCTCTCGCCCCGGAAATAGACGGCGTAGCGCAAGTCGTCGTCATTGTCGTCGTGGGCGCTCCAGAGTACAGACTCGTACCCCTTCTGCTGCGTCCCTTGTGGCGGTTGGTCAAACTTCGTCATGTTTGTCGTCGTAATCACCACGCCGCTGGGGTTGGGCGCTTGCGGCTGCTTCAGAACAACGCTGCCGGGTTGCCCCATAATAATCTGCTGCGCTTGCACGCGCACACCCGGGTCCTGCACGACAATCCCATCGATTACCGGCGCAACGTTTTTCGGCTGGTACGCCACGCTCACCCAATCGATCCCGTCGCCGGGGCGGCCATCGTGAATCACCGCTTTCCATTGCAGGAATCGCGCCGCGGGCGCTTCCACGGGCGTCGCGGACGCCGTGTACGGCCCAAACCAGCGCGACCATTCCTTGCCCGGGTCTTCCGTGTTTCCGCTGCGCACGAAAAATTCCAGTCGCGGCTCGCCCGCATTCTTTCCACCCTTACTTGCAGCAGCGTCAGCGCCAGACGGTGGCCCCCACCACTCAATACGGCCCCACTGCGAGAAGAGTTTCGCGTCAAACGACTGCGACTCGAACGTGCCTTCCGGCTCGTACTCGGGGCCAAGCGAAAACACCTTGCCGGGATTCGCAGTGCACAGAAACACCTTCCCGCCGGACGAGCGCGAAATCCCCGTGATCTGCGCCGAACCCGATTTCGCCAGTTGCGCATAAACGCCGCGGCCGTCAATCAGCAGCAGCGAACCGGTGTTTCCCGTTCCCGCAAGCAATCGCCCGTCCGAATTCAGTCCCAACGCGTAAACCACGTCGTCCCGCGAACTCCAGATCTCTTCCGGCGCCCCATCCGTAGCGATCTTGTAAATGCTGCTCGAGATGGCTTGGGGGAACGCCAGGAAGGGGACTCCTCCTTGCCCGCCCATTGGCGAAACCGAAGTGGTGATGGTCGTCGTTCCCTGGGGTGTCGCGATCACCGCCGAAGGAGCTTGTGTGGCCGATTTCTGTTTCTCCCCAATCGCTGCCACGTAGACAATTCCGTCGGGCGCCACCGTCAGCGAAGTCACCTCGCGCTTCGACGTCTCGTAAATCACGAACCCTTCCGCCGCGGCCTCTTCCGCCGATTTTTTCTTCGTGGCTTTCTCAGCGCTTCGCGATATCCGCAGCACCCGCCCATTCGGCTCCGTCCCGGCCAGCAGATTGTTCTTCGCGTCAAACGCCAGCACCTTGATGTGCGCTTCGTCGCTCGCGTAGAAAAGTTCTCCCTTGCCCTCCGCCGTTACCGCGAAAACCTGTCCCTTATCGCCCGTCGCCACGTACAGCGTTCCATCGTTCCCGAACGCCAGATCCCAGATATATTTCGTCTTCGGGTCGAAGAAGACAGACTTCTCGCCGCCCGGCGTAACGCGATAGACCTTCCCGTCCGGCGACGTCGCCACATACAGGTTGCCCTTCGCGTCAAACGTAATCGCTTGCACCAGCAGATCCGTGGATTCAAAAACGGTCTTCGGCTTCCCGTTTCCCTCAAATCGGAATACCTTCGCGGGAGATCCTCCGCCCGCGTACAACACGCCCGCGGGATCCGTCCGCAGCGACCACAGATACGAAGCGTCCGCGTCGGAAATCAGCGTGAATTTCGGCGCAAGCTCCAGGTGCCCATCGCTCCGCACCGCTACGCCCTTCGCCGTGCCTTTCTGGAATTCTTCATACGTAGATTGGTGCCAACGGCGCGTGTGGTCCGCCACAGCGGACGCCGCCACCAGGCAAACCAGCAAACTCAACAAGCTCAGGCGTTGCATTCGTTTCGACATGGACAAGGTCACCGGATTTGAAGATTTAAGGAGATCAGCCCGGAAACGGGGCCGCCAAGCGCAATCGAAGATTCGCTGGACAAGGATTCGCGGAGCACCTGCACCGTGCCCGGCGCCGGACGCCCGTCGATCATGTTGATTTGCGATAGCGGCGCATTCGGCATTTCCTTGTCGTCCCACACCAGCGTCGGCGCGGGCACAAACAGCCCCACGTACAGCCGGTCATTGCGCCGTTCGCGATTCATCAGCGTGATCAGTTGATCCAGCCCTTCCGGCCCCGCCGCGCCGGGCATGCCGGGAAAATTGAACCCGCGCGACGCGCGATTCATCCAGTCCGCATCGCTCACCAGCACCCGCAGCGTCGCGCCCCGCGCAATCTGGTCCGGGACATGCACCGTGGTTTCTTCGATGCGTGCCGGCCCGCGATACGGCTGTAAAAGCACGCGAACCTTCAGATCGTCCCCCGGTGCCGCTTCGCCCTTTTCCAGCCACGCGCTGTCAATCGCGTACGACTTCCGCCCCGGCTGGCTTTCCACGCGCAGCGTAATGCGGTCCACCGAAGGAATCTCGTAATTATTGTTGAAGAGCCGCCCGAACATACTCTGCACCACCAGCGCGATCGGCATACTGTCCGGCATCAGCGAATCGCCCGGCGCAAACGTATTTTCCACCTGCACCGGCACGTGCCCCTGCAAGCGGATTTCGCCTGTCAGCCGCAGCGTCATCCCTTCGCCATACAGCGAATTCTGGCTGATTCCGTTGAACGTCGTAAGCGCCACCAGCAGCGGCGTCAGCTTCGGATGATTCACCAGCTCAAAGTGCAGCTTCTTCTCCGCGCTCCCTGTCACAAACGTCAAATCCAGCCGAATCATCGCCGGCGGCGCGCCCAGCTTTCCCGTCACCGCCGTCAGGTGATCTCCGGTAATCGTTCCGATCGGCCCGCCCACATTCACAATCTTCGTGGACGCCAGTTCCGACGACAGCGTCGTCACCACGCGGCTCCGTGCCATCGGCATCTCAACCTCGCCCAGGTTCATGAACGGGTGCCCGCACAAAAACACCCGGTCGCCCTGCACCGCCGTCACCGTGCACGCCGCATTGATGGACGCATCGCCCTGCACCAGCACCATTCCCGCCATGTCCCCGGCTGCCAGCTGTCCATCCTCCGGCCGTGCTTCGGCCGTGCCGCCCTGCGCGGCCACAAATCCATAACTCTGCATTTGCGGCGCAAACTGCTGCAGCGCCGCCGGCTGAAAGCCAGAGAACACCAGCGGCGTCTCGATGGGCTCCAGCGACGATCCGCTCGACAGCATGTTGCGGGCCAGCGCGTCGTTCGGCAGCGCAAACTGCTGGGGATTTGCTTGCGCCACGGCGCTTTCGGTGGGTGGCCGCAGCACATCTTCAATCGGCGTCACGCCCGCAATCGCTTCCTTGGTGAAAATCCCCAACTTCAGCGAGAGCGCCCCCGCCAGCTTTCCCTCCAAATACACCGGGCTCCCGCTCATCCCGGCCACCACTCCGGTGTGCTCCACCTTCGGCCCTTTCAATTGCACCAGGATGATGGACTGCTTCGGCCCCAGAAAATTCGGCAACACCCCAAGCACTTCCAGGTCAAACTTCTCGATTTGATCGCCCGCGAAAATCGTATAGGCATAACCCTGCATCCCCGCGCGGACCTGGGACAACGGCATGATTTCCGTGGAATCCGGGGGAGCAGCCACAACAGCAAGGCCGCCAAAAAGCAGAGCCGGCCCAATCAACTTTGCTAACCACTGGAAAAAGCGTGCCATAGTGAAGATAGACGTGCCCCCGTTATGTAAGGATGCATGATACCGGCTGCGCAGGGGGGTACGCAATCGAACCGCCAGCGTGGCCGGACTAGCCGCAAAGACTTAGCCGTCCTAGGACTCGCCTTCGCCCTTCTTGCGGTTTCTCACCTTTACGCGATATTGTGAGCACACCAACCTGAGGAGGCACTATGGCAGAACCCACGAAAGAAGAATTGCTGGCGCGCATCGCCGAGCTTGAGAAACAGACCGCAGGCCGCAAAAAGGGCGTACTGGAATTCCGCGTCGGCGAAAAAGGCGGCGTCAGCGTCTACGGCCTCGGCCGTTTCCCGGTCACGCTCTATTACGAGCAGTGGGTGCGCCTCCTCGATGCCGCCAAGGACCTGCGCGCCTTCCTCGAGGAAAACAAGCACCGCCTCAAGCTCAAGGATCAGTAGGAAATAATTGACGTGGGCAGTCCCAGTCGTGGTGGCGCACCGCGAAAATCTTCTCGCTTGATCCCTCGTACGGATACACGTGCACCTTCCACCCAAAAATCACCGGGCGGAATCGTCCACCTTCGTCGCGGTAGCGTGCATGGGCGCGGAATCCCCAGGTTGCCTGTGCGCCATGTTCGGCACGGCGTCTTTCTCCTTCGCTTTCACGTCATCCACACTCATGCCTGTGACAGATGAATGTCCCGTCCCTTGCGCTTCCTGCGCGGGCTCGGCGGAAACCCCAGTCACCACAGGGGCGCGGTGGTTCGGAATCGCGGCCAGCAATACCCCCACAAGAAATAGCGTGCCCAGGCCAATGGCGAGTTTGGTGGCCACTTGCAGCAATGTACGGCGGGCAAACATAATCTCTCCCGGATAATGCGCGACGCGCAATTTGTTCTATTCCATGATACGGATACCTCCCGCGAGATGTTTCGCCTCGTTTCCACCCGCGTTCTCCACTAAAACTGTTCCCCGGTACAGCCAATCCGGGCTTCTCGGTGTAGGGGTCCAGCACCGCTGGACCCCTATCTCGGCAGCATGTATCCATATTTGTCATCCCGACCGGAGCGGCCCGACGGTTTCTTCCGCGCCGAATTGTGGCGCGTCGGATCGCGTAGTCGAGGGATCCCTCCTCCGCTTTTCTTATGGGAACCCTGCGGTATTTCTCTTGCCGCGAATCTCCACGTCCCCTGCCCACAAATCTCCCCGTGCTAAACTGCTTACGGGACACCGCATCGTGAAAAGAGAGATCATCCATCCCGCTCGCGCCCTCACCGGCACGCTCGAACTTCCCGGTGACAAATCCATCTCCCATCGCTACGCCATGCTCGCCGCTCTTGCCGAAGGCGCCAGCGAACTCCGCCACTTTGCCGCCGCCCGTGATTGCCACAGCACGCTCGGTTGCATGAAGTCGCTCGGTGCGGATGTGAAAGTGGATGGCAGCACCGTCAAAATCACCGGGCGCGGCCTCCGAGGCTTGAAAAGTTATTGGCGCACCCTAGACGCGGAAAATTCCGGCACCACCATCCGCCTGCTCTCCGGCATCCTCAGCGGCCAGGCCTTCACCACCAGGATTACCGGCGATGCCTCGCTCCAGAAGCGCCCCATGAAGCGCGTCGTAACCCCGCTCCTCCAGATGGGCGCGGAGATTCAAGCGCGCGATGGCAATTTTCCGCCGCTCGAGATTCGCGGCGGCCATCTGCACGGCATTCACTATGAAATGCCCATGGCCAGCGCCCAGGTGAAGTCTGCCGTGCTCCTCGCCGGCCTCTATGCCAGCGGCGAAACGCTCGTCACGGAGCCTGCCAAGACGCGCGATCACACCGAATTGGCGCTGGAACTCTTCGGGGCGCACGTCGAAAAACGCGGCCGCACTGTCGTCATCCAAGGCATGGCGGACGGCCCCGGCAAGGGCGCGTTGCAACCCAAGTCCATCGATGTGCCGGGAGATATTTCCTCGGCCGTATTCTTCATCGCCGCCGCGTCGCTGCTGCCCGAATCGAATCTGTTCATCGCCAATGTGGGCTTGAATCCGACGCGCTCCGCGGTTCTCGATTTCTTTCAGTCCATGGGCGCTTCGCTCACCGTCCTCAATCTGCAAAGCACGCAAGGCGAGCTGATCGGCGATTTGAGCGTCAAAGGCGCGCCCCTGAAAGGCGGCCACATTTCCGGTGAACTCGTGCCCCTGCTGATTGACGAATTGCCCATGCTCGCCGCTCTCGGGCCATTCACCGAGGAAGGCATCGAGATTCGCGATGCCTCCGAATTGCGCGTGAAGGAGAGCGACCGCATCGCCGCTCTCGCCGAAAATCTTCGGAAAATGGGCGCGAAGGTGGAAGAACTCCCCGATGGCTTGCGCGTGGAAGGCCGCCACTCCGGCAAGGTGCATGGCGCGGAAATCGAGTCGCACGGCGATCATCGCATCGCCATGGCCTTCGCCGTTGCCGCCCTCGCCGCCGAAGGCGAAACTCTAATCCGCGATGCCGATTGTGCCGCCGTCTCCTATCCCCGCTTCTTCGATGAATTGCGCCGCTTGGCAGGGGCTTAACTTCCAGCCCTGCTTTTCAGCTACGGTTATCAGCGATCAGATATCAGCGATCAGGAAGCATTCGGAGCGGCTGGGACTTACGATGGCCTTTCCTCGTTGTTTAATGTCATGTACTATTACTGAATACAAATATATGCAAAGCGCGCCGCAGTCCGTTCAGCGATTCAAGGTTTGGCGGAACTCCATGGACCTTGTAGTGGCCTGCTATAAATTGTCGGCCGCTTTTCCTGCGTCAGAAAGATACGGGCTCGTTTCCCAAATCAGGCGCGCAGCAACCTCCGTGCCGGCGAACATTGCGGAGGGATTCGGAAGATGGAATGCCCGGGACTTCGCGCGATTTCTGGCCATTGCCAGCGGTTCTCTGCGAGAGTTAGAGACGCACCTCATCATCGCCGGACGCTTGGGTCATCTCCCCGGTGAATCCGCAAATTCAACTCTTTTGGCAATCGACGACCTGGCGAAGATGTTATACAGGATGCGCCTGCGCGTCATGGAGAACGCAGATCGCTCGGAGCAGGCTGTTCACTCCCATGCCAAAAGAAATGTCTAAGATATTCGTACTTGAGGGAATCCGGTTCCTGATCGCTGCTCGCTGGTCGCTGATCGCTTTCTTTATTGTTCCGTCTCCGGCGGAATCGGCGCCGTCGGAGGAGCCGGCATCGAGGGCATCGTGGGCTTTGCCGGTAATGCAATCGCCATCGCCGTCCGCCGCAACGCGATATTCCCGTAGCTTGTCTTCAATGTGATTTTCGGCCGGCGCCCGGATCCATAGGTTGCCGCAACGCTCGCATCGCCCGCAGGGCTCTTGGTTACTCCCAGACCCGGAAACTCCGAGCTGATGTCACAATTCCGGCATTCCGCTTGCACCTCAAAGCTCGAACTCCCCGGCAGCGAAAGCGAAATCTCCCCGGACGAATTCGTAATGCTCACGTCCTCCTTCGGTGCCGAAGGGAATCGCACGCTGATCGCCGCGTTGCGGTTATCGATGTTCACCTTGCCGCCGGGATTTTCGATGTTGATCTCATTGTCTCGCGTGCGCACGCTCAGGTTGCCCGGCGCGTCCACCACATCCAGGTTTCCCGATGCCGCCTCCAGATGCCCGCTCAGCGCGCTCAGCGTCAAATCCGTCTTCGCGGAGATGAGTCGCACCCCGAGGGTCACCTTGTCAGCGCGCACCGGACCGTAGAAATCGCCGTCAACCGTCAGGCTCCCCGCCGCATTGGTCACGTCAATTTCGCCGCCCTTGCCGGAAACCTTCACGTCGCCTTTGATGTCGTTTACCTTGACGTCGCCCTTGTGCATCTCGATCGAGACGTCGCCCGCAATGTTGCGGATCTCTACATCGCCATTCTGGTCCGTCACTCCAATTTCCGCGGTCATATCCGAAACCGTGACGTCGCCCTTATCCGTCTTCACCGTCAGCGGCGATTTCTTCGGCACCGACACTTCCAAGTCCACATCAATCCGCGAATTGGACAAATCATATCCGCTGGGGCGCACCTCATAAGTATCGCCGTTCTTTACGACCTCGACGGACACCGGTTTGGCGATCCGGTCGGCCTCTTGCTCGCTCCACGTTTTCACGCCCTTTTTTGCCGACACGCGAATCTGCGCGTCATCCGACGACCGCACGCTGATATCTCCGCGGCCGTTATGCACGAAAACGCGCGTATTTGCGGGAATTGCTTGCGGCGCAACTTCCACGTCGTAGCTGAAACTCTCTCCACCTCCATCCCACACGTCTCCGCCCACGCCGATCTTCTGCTTTCCGTACTCCACGCCTACCACAATCCCCAACAACGCGAGCATCCCAACTACCAGCACCACTTCGCCCCCCGTGATTCCCGTGCTCGTTGCCCCGCCCGTCCCAGGCCCAGCGGTCCGCTCGTACAGTTTCACCGCTCCCCAGAAAATAATGATCAGCGGCCACCAGTGCCCAAAGAAATGGCCCAGTTCCAGATGTCCGTAGGTGTGCAGCAGGAGAATCACTCCCACGGAGATCAGAACGAGGCCCGAAAATAATCCGCTGCTACGCGCCTGGGTGCGAGCCATAAGTGGTTATTGCCTCTCCGAAGGAGACACCGGCGGGGGAGCGCCTGCCGGTGGCGATGGTGGTACCCCTGGCACCGCTGTACCCGTTTGCGCTTCGATGTGGCCATCCCGCGGTGCGAACGCCGATGCCAGTTGCAACAATCCGATCACCACGAGGATCACCGGCCACGTATTGCCAATGTCGAAGTAGCCGCCGTGCAACTGGTGCAGCAGGAAGAGCACACCTATCGTGATCACCACTGCGGGACCCGTTAGGCCTCGGATCGTGCAGCTTTGGCACTGACAACGCACGCGCGCGCTCATGCTTGCCCTCGCTTCATTTCTGTCCACCCATCCGGTTGCGCAACAGCAGCACGCCCACTCCGATCAACACCAGTGGCCAGAAAATCTGCCGCACCCGGAAAAAATCGAAAAATCCAAAATTGTTTAACAAAAACAGCACTCCCATCGCGATTAGAATCAGCGGCCCCACCGGCCGCGTCTTGCTCCACGATTCCAGTGGATCCGGCATGTCCACCCCGGCGTTCCGCGCCTTTGCCGTCCTCATGGCGTCGATGGCCATGTAGAAGATGAAGCCCGTTAGCAGGAACGAAAGTGCAACCGTCGGACCATCTCCAATATCGCTGCTTAGTCCCACAATGATCGCGGCAAACACTACGATGTGTATCAGCGCCTTGTTGTATTCGCCGTTGTAGATTGCGCCGACACCCGGAATAAAGCCGAGTATGAACGCAAGTGCGGGACTCGCCGACTCGGGCTTCTTAGCAATCGGAGCCGGTGGTGCTGCCCCTTGAGCCTCCGGCGCTCCTTGGGCCGCCACCGGATCCGCAGTCCGCGGCGCCGGCAACCCCATCACTTGCGCCAGGCACTCCTCGCAATACAACACATCATGCACCGGCCGCACGCACACCGCGCACATCGGCTTGCCGCAATTCCGGCAATACCCTGAAGCATCCACTTCCGGATGCACGGCACATTTCATCGAAAGCTCCTCTCAAACAGCACGGGACACTCTGCCGCCAGCAGTTCCACCCGGCGGGCCAGCTCATCCGCGCGATTCTGCTGCCGCGGTTGTGCCGGTTTCTGGTCGTCTGTCTGCCCGGGTTCTTTCTCCGGGCTCGACTTCGGCAACGACTCATCCGGCGTGGCCTGCAAGTCGTTCTGCCCCTCGCGGAGGCGGGACTGAATCTCGTACACCACGCGCAAGTCGCTCACGTACTTCACGCTTCGCGCATAACCCAGATGTACCTGCCGGTTCGCATTGTGATACACCGTCGCCGGTCGCAGATCCGCCAGCTTCGGTTTGCGCAAGGAAAATCCCGATGCGCCCACGAGCACAATGCAAGTGGCGAACACGCTCGCCACTCCATACGCAAACTTCGGCGATGCCAATCCGCGCAGGAAATTGCGCATAGCCTGCCACATGGAAACTGTTTCGCGCGGCCCCAGTGTCTGATCCAGGATCGCGTACACCAGCCGCGGCGGCACTTCCACTTCTTCCATTACATGCATTTCGCCGACAAGCCCGCGCACGCTCGCCAGCAGCGGCGCACACTCCGGGCACGTCGCCACATGCGCATCAAACGCAGTCCGTTCCGGGCCCGCCAGCAGCCCATCGAGATAATCGCTCAATCGCGCTTCAATCTGTTCACATGTCCAGGTCATCGCTTGCCCCCCGGCGGCGGAGTGGCCTCCACCGTTACATCCACTGCAAACCCTTGTGTAATGTTCCGCTTCATGCCGGCCGTACTCCCATTTGCTGCAAGATCCGCGCCAGCTCGATCCTTCCGCGGTTAATCCGCGATTTCACCGTGCCCTCGGGCACCGCCAACACATGCTGAATCTCTGCATATTCCAATTGCTGCAGGTCCCGCAAGATCACCGCCTCGCGCAATTCCGGCGAAAGCCGCGTCAGCGCACTCTGCACTTGGCTGCGCAACTCCCCCAGAAGCGCTTGCTGGTCCGGCCGGCGTGCCGACGATTCCTTGTTCTCCACCACCGGCATGGCGTCGTCCAGCGAATCCGTAATGCGGTCGCGCTTCGTGCGCCGGTAATGGTCAATCAGCAGGTTGCGCGTCACGCTGGTCATCCAGGTTGCGAAGCCTCCGTGTGCTGACCGATAACTCACCAATGTCCGATACACCCGAAGGAAAACCTCTTGTGACAGATCCTCGGCTTCCGTGCGGTTCCCTACAAATCGGTAGCAGATATTGTAGATGCGCCGCGTATGCCGACGCACAAGTTCCTCCCAGGCCGAGCCATCGCCCTGGAGGCATTGCTGGACCAGTTGGGCATCCTGCTCCAAGCTTCCCTTAGCCCCATTTTCCCGATTCCTGCACTCACGAAAACCGCAGGTGATCTCACTCGGCCTGCCATACAATGGAACGCAAATTGCCTCTAAAATGTTCCCCTAGGGCCAGCCATTGAAACCCACCGGTTAGGGGCATCTTACCACTCCCGTCAAGCCTGACAAGACTTTGCATTTCAATTGGTTATGCACACTTGACGCCACCCTCCCAGCCCCAGTACTCTTCAGCCTCATGGGTGCTAAGTCGAGGAAGTGGTGGCTGCTGGGCCTGGGTGGACTCGTGCTCGGGTACCTCATCTACCATTCTCGCCACCTTCTAAACATCAGCGAGTTCAGCGGCGCAAAGCTCTGGCACGCCATCCGCGGCGCAAATTACACCTACCTTCTAGTCTCGATTGTGGCCATCTATCTCTGCTACGCCGTTCGCGCCTGGCGTTGGCAGAAATTCCAAACCCACGTTGGCCAGGCTCGCTTCTGGAATATTTACGCCATGAACCTGGCGGGCTTCAGCGCCCTGTTCCTGCTGGGCCGCGCCGCCGAGCCACTCCGCCCGGTGCTCATCTCCCGCAAGGACAAAGTTCCGCTCGCGGATACCTTTGGCATCTACGCCCTGGAACGCATCCTCGACGCCGCCAGTACCGCGGTCCTCGCCGCCATTGGCCTTCTCGTTTTCGAGTCCTCCGGCCACTCATCCGCGGAAGGCGCCCAGGCCTTTGAGAAGGCCGCGCGCACCGCTGGCACGGCTTTTTCCCTCTTCGCCATTTTCGCCATCTCCGCGCTGGTCTATCTTCGCCTCCATGGCACCGCTGTCCTGGAGCGTCGCATGCAAGGCTGGCTTGCGGCACACGGTTGGCGCTCCGGTTTCGCGCGCATCGTTCTCGGTTTCTCTCGCGGCGTGCAGACCGTTCGCACGTGGGGCGATCTCGTGGCCGCGGTATTTCTCTCCGCGCTGCACTGGTGGCTCGTTGTGGCAATCTATTTCCTGGTCATCAAGAGTTTTGGCGGAACGCTCGGCACGCTCAAGTTTACCGACGCCATGCTGGTCCTTGTGTTCACCATGGTGGGCTCCGCTGTGCAACTTCCCGGCGTGGGCGGCGGCGCGCAAGCGCTCTCCATCGTTGCATTCACTCATTTGTATGGAGTAGAACAGGAAGCTGCAGTTGCTGCGGCGATGGTGCTGTGGCTGGTTACGTTTGCCTCGTGCACGCTGGCCGGTGTGCCCATCCTGTTCCGCGAAGGATGGTCGCTCGGCGATTTGCGCCGCATGAGCCAGCACGAGGACGAGCAGATCGACGCCGAAATCGCAGCTCGCTGAATTTGTAGTGGCCGGTCCCGCCTCGCGGGACCGCTTCTTGGGTTTGACTCGTGGCACAGTCATTCCTGACTGTGCTCTTGGGTTTGACTTTGCATAGGCGCCGTTGCTGCCCCTGTAGCTTTGGTCTGCGCCTTGCCGCCGTTTTTTCCCTGATCTCTGATATCTGATTTCCGATATCTGATTTCTGATATCCTTCCTAACATCAGGAGAATCTCCCGCGTGAAATGTCCTTTCTGCGCCAATATTGACGATAAGGTGATCGATTCCCGCGAAGGACGCACCGGCGACACCATCCGCCGCCGCCGCGAATGCCTGAAATGTTCCCGCCGCTTCACTACCTACGAGCGCATCGACGAAATTCCCTACATGGTGATCAAGAAGGACGGCCGCCGCGAACGCTTCGAGCGCCAGAAAATTCTGCAAGGGCTGCTGAAGGCTTGCGAAAAGCGCCCCGTGCCAACTCCCAGACTCGAAGCCATCGTGGATGAAATCGAAGGCGTGGTCCACGAAGCTACCGAAAGGGAACTGACCACCACGGAAATCGGCGAAATGATCATGCACCGCCTCAAGAAGCTGGACAAAGTGGCCTATGTGCGTTTCGCCAGCGTGTACATGGATTTCAAGGACGTCCAGGAATTCATGTCCGAGCTAAAGAACCTCCTCAAAGACCGCGCTCTGCCCAAAAAGTAGCCTTGCATCTATCTGCAAGAAAAGCCCGCCAATCTCGGGAACGCCAACTCTGCCCAATCCCGCGGGTTCGGCGGGATGAATCTCCCGATTGGCGATTCAAAGCTCCGCAAACTTTCTCTTCCTGCCTGATGCCCGCGCCCCTTTCCTCCCGCCCCCGAATCTTCGCGCTACCCCTCGGACCGGGCGACAATGGGATCCACGGTAGCAGCGCGTTGCGGGAATAGCCTGCGGAACAGAGCCGCGGCGGCAATCGCCGTCAGCAGCAACACCATCGGGTCAATCGGATGGCGGTAGCGCAGCGAGGCGTGCATCAGGTAGTAAAGCAGCGGAAAAGCAACTGGAAAAGCCGCCAGCGGGAAGGCATACGCATTGCGCCTGAAAAAGAGAACGGCCACGCCGAGCAAGGCTCCCACGGAAGTCAGAAAGGTCCCCAAAAGGATGCCGCGAATCAAGAGCGAGTCCGTTTCGCGAAATTTGTACAGCGGCTCCGGCGATCCCATCCAGAAGTCCAGAAAGCGCTTGGCCGTAAGCTCCAGCTCCACGCGCGGGTGAGACGCGATGAACTGCAAGGCTTTGCGTTTCTCTTCATCCATGAAGGCCGTCTCTCCCATTCTCAGGTACCGCAACACCTCGCGGTCATAGGTAATGGCTGCGGGCAAGGTCCTGCGCCGTTCGTCGTAGTTTTCGTTGTTGCCGACGTACAGCTCAAAGCCGAAGTTGGAGCGCAACGGAATGAACCTGTGGAAGACGACGTAGTTGCGCACGGTCCACGGAACGCAACACAGCAGCGCAAGAGCCGCCGCAAACGCGGGCCGCGCGAGTTGCCAACGCCCTTCGCGGCGCGCGCGATAGACCAGCCATCCCAACAGCAGCGGAAACAGGGCAGCCAGCGCGGGGTTGGTCATCAGCGCCGCACCCCAAAGAAGGCCGTAGCCGCACCAATCGCGCCAACGGCGGGATTCCGCCAACTCCAGCGTGGCCCACAGGATGGTGGCCGCAAGCAGCGCCGAGAGGGAGGTATCCCAGATCCATTCGAAGGGCATCATGATCGCATTGATGAATAAAGCCCACAGCCAGGTGGCGAGACTCGCGACTCCCACGCCCGCGACCCGTTTGGCGGCATAAAAAATCGGCACGCACGCGGCCGAAGAGAAAAGAATGTTCAGAAAAACCGCGGCGAAGAACGATGCGCGTGTGTAGATGCCGAAAAGTTTGAACAATCCAGCGATCAGCAGAGGATAAACCGGGGCCAGCCAGGCCGTGGGTCCGGTATCCCGCTCAAATGGCGAAGAGTATCCTTTTCCGGCCGCCAGCGAGTAGGCGATATGCCCGGTTTCCGTCTGAAAGGGCACTATGCGGAGCACTTCGGCGGGAATCTTGCGCGTTTGACTCCACGCGAACGCCAGCCTGGCGCCGAGCGCGACCAGAACAATCAGCAAGAGAGATGTCGCGGCCTTACGCAAAATCCGCCTCATACCATGGTTTTCCCCGAAGGCCAGAGCGAAGTTCCCTTATCCCTGGCTCGCGCGTGCCGAGCCACCGAGCGAAGTCTCAGTGTATAGCCAGCGCGTTGGCCGCGACTACAAGTCATCTCATACATGGCTTCCGGGAGGGCACGGCTTCAGCCGTGCCGAAAAGCCCCACGAATGCAGGGGTTTTGACCCCTGAGGGGCGCAGGATGGCAACTCGAATCATTTGAGACAGGCCCCACAATCCCGATCAACTTTTTATGATGGAATCGAGAACTACGAGCGATTCGGCCACCGGCCGCAAGCCTAACGCGCAAGAGACCTAGAAACCGGCATTGTCATCCCGAGCGGAGCGGCCCGACTTTTCTTCTGCGCCGTGGTTTGGCGCGTCGGGTCGCGAAGTCGAGGGATCTGCTTCTCTCTTCGCTCCTGATCGCTGATAACTGACAACTGATAACTTTCCCCTGGGTTGCCTAGGACCCCGCTTCCTTCAAATCCTCGCTCGCTTGCTTCTCCGCATTCTTGGCTTCGGCCTTGGCATCCGCGCCCGGCTTCAGCAACTGGATCGTTTTGCTCAGGCTCGCTCCCTTGTCGCCTTTCGGCTCCTTGCAGGCGGACATATCCGCGCCGGTCTGCACACCGGTCATGTCGGATTTTACGCAGTTGAAATCCAGCGCCAGGCTGTGGCTGGCGTGCAGACCCGCCAGGCAATCGCTCAGCACTTTGAACGTGTTGCAGGCCTGCGCGATGTTCGTATTGGCCGCCAGCACGCCCGCTCCCTGCAGCTTCGCCGTCAAATTCTTGCCCAGTTCGCTGTTCACATCATGCCAATCGTTGCCCGTCTTCGGGCTTTTCTTCACCCAGTTGATTGGATTATAGGAATGCGGTGCGTGCGATGACGGCTCCGCCGCTGCCGTTGCACCCACGCCCGCGGGCCCTTGTGCCGCCACTCGCCCCGCCCCGGCAGACGCACTCATCGCCACAATCGCCGCAATGGCCACAACCATCCATGTCTTCTTCATTCTTTCCTCCCCTCAGGCGCGCTTTTTGCGTCCCTTCCCAGATGTCATTCCGACCGGAGCAGCCCGATTCTGCTCTTACGCGCCGCCGTATGGCGCGTCGGGCTGCGCAGCGGAGGAATCGTGGCACTTATCTCAAATTAACGCCGGTCCGCGCGCCTCCTGCCTCTCCCCTAGTACGCCCTCCTGCGCAGAAGGCGTCGAGCAGTCCGAAGGACGGTACTCCCCCAATGCGTCACGTTGACCCTCCGAACAGGGTGTCTTTTGCTCGTAGGGGTACGATACGCGCAGATTGCGTCCGCCGTTCCTTGGAGGACATCGTGCCCGTCTTTGTCTTGCCTCTTCTCCTCGCCGTCATCCCGAGTCGCGAGGGATCTCTCTTTCCTAGTCCTTAGGGCAGCCGAGTGCTCGCAGCGTTATTGACTTCCCACAAAACTGCGTATGTGTTAAGAAGAATCGGGGGATGACATGACAGACCCAAAACCACTTACTACTTGCGTATGTGGAAGCACGCAGTTTCAAGAAAACCTGACTACCCTGCCGCTTAGAGCAGTGAGCGGTGGAACTACGGTCACTTTCAAAAAGGATGTTTGGGTACGAGTGTGCCAGCAATGCTCGCAGATAACACTGTGGTCGAAGAAATCAGGAACCTGGACAAACCAATAGGCGCTGCTCGCCACCCTCCTGAACGTGAGCCCCAACGCCGTGCGCAGTTGGGAGCAAGGCACGGGCCGCCCGCGGCAGGCCGCGCTCAAACTCCTGGTGATCGCCAAGAAGAACCCCAAAGCCCTTCTCACCGCCTGACCTGAAACGACGGTTCCACCCTGGGAGGGCATTCCTTCCGTCGTGCCGTGAAGGATGCCCCAGTGCAAAAACTCCCCAAACTCTCGCTTCCTGCCCAGCGCTCGCCCTCATCGAAACGCGTCCACGTCTGTGCCTTTTATTACTCAACAGTTATTTTCTAGGGTGGTATCCTGCCCATGGGTGACCCGAACTCAAGCCAAACGATGTGCCACGCGCAAGGCGAACAGAACACGAATAACACTTGACAAAGAGTCCGTGCGAAAACCAAGTGATGCCAGTGTTTCCCGCTGATTCGCTTGACACACTACGCCCGCTGCGCGCATACTCATCACTTAGGGGGCAAACTGTGATGGCCATACGACTTAGACTCGCAGATGGAACGACTGTTGAATCGGACAGCGTAGAGGACCTGGCTAGGTTTTATCACCAACTCTCCGTGCGTAATGGGCACCGAAGCTCGAAGAACGAACCCGCGCCTATGCAAATCGATGGCACTCTCGACGCTCTCCCCGATACGGCCAATAAGCTCGTCAAACTTCTGCTCCCCGTGCAGGACGGCCTGGATACCGCCGACGTTGCCAAGTCGCTTGGCGTCGGTCCGAGAGGCATCGGTGGATTTGTCACTGCACTCTCCAACTGGGGGAAAAGGAATGGCTTTACGAAGAAGCAGCTGTTGGTGAAAGGCCGCAGGTCCAGAGGGGATCGAATCGTGCGGACTCTAACGCTGAACAATCATTTTCGTCAGGCTTTGAAGGAGGGAAGAATTCCCAGCATGAAATTAGACACGTAGCCCTCTATGCTCGCTGCCGGACCTTCCGGCATTTGAGGGCCAGAACAGCAAGACCCACCCCCGAATAAGCCCTAGACAAGCGTTTCGGGAAGCGGGTCGTGGAGTGATTACCAGGAATGGGGAGCCAAGGAAAGGCTCCCCAAACTTGCCAAATTAATTATAACACCATTCGGAAGTCCGCGTTTCCCCAGAGTGCCGTATGCCATACGGGGCACGGGGAAGGAGATGAAATCTGTCATGACGAAACTGTTCGTTGAACGGCGGGAAAACGAGGGAGATTACGCTATTAGGAGACCGGGCGCGAAGAGAATCAGTGACACGCGCGACACGCAGGCGGAAGCCATTGATCGGGCAGAAGAAATTGACCCCCAGGCTGCCATTCTTGTGGAACGAGTCCGCGACACAAATAGGGGTTCTAGGGATAAGTGGCGTAAACCATGAGGTCGGAACCGTCTCTGCTAGCGGCGGGTGGGGCAGATAGTGTCAGCGATTTGTGGATGCTGAGGTGCCGGCCCGGAGTCCTCGCGCCACGTTGAGTCTGCGCACTGGGCCAAATATTCTGATACAGTTAAGTTGTGAGCCCAGATTATGACGAAATCGGCATCTGGTCGGAAGTAAAACTCGCCATCATAAGGGAGTACGCTTCCGCCTATGCCCGAATCATGGAAGCCCAGCGCCGTGAGAAGATCCGAAGCCTCTATTGGATCTACATCGATGCATACGCCGGACCCGGCTACCATCTCTCCAAGACAAGTGGAGAATTGGTCGAGGGAAGTCCGCTGATCGCGCTGAGTACGCAGCCGCCATTTGACGAATATCATTTCATCGACTCGGAGGGAGTCCGGGCGCGACAATTGCGCGAATTGGCTGGCCCCCGGCCGGACGTTTTCATCTATAGTGAAGATTGCAACGAGGTGCTGCTCGATCGCGTATTCCCAAGAGCCAAGTATGATGAGTACAAGCGAGCGTTGTGCCTTTTGGACCCGTATAACATCGATTTAAGATGGGAGGTGATAGAGGCGGCGGGAAAGTCCAAGTCAGTTGAGATTTTCATGAACTTCATGATTATGGACATCAATCGAAACGCACTCCGCAAGGACCCTGATAAGTCGATTGCCAGCAAGGTCGCTCAAATGACGCGGCTTTGGGGGGACGACAGTTGGAAAGATGCCGGATACGATCAGGTGCCGACGCTTTTCGAGGAGTCCGTGCCCCAAAAAGTACCGAATGAGAGGTTTGCTGAGGCCTTTAGGCAGCGTCTCGGAACAAAAGCGGGGTTCAAATACGTCCCCAAGCCCATGCCTATGAGAACGAAAAATAACTCCGTTATCTACTATCTCTACTTCGCTTCCCAGAAGGAGGCCGGGATGGATATAGTGAATGACATCTTTAATAAATACCGTGTAAAACAGGGCCTGTAATATGGCAACAAATTCACACATCGAATGGACCGACGCCACATGGAACCCGGTAACGGGGTGCACGAAGATAAGCCCAGGCTGCAGGAACTGCTACGCAGAGCGTCTTGCAAAGCGCCTAAGGGCAATGGGGCAGGCCAACTACCGCAATGGCTTCAGGCTCACCTTGCAACCACAAATGTTGGACCTCCCGCTTCAATGGAAGACACCAAAACGTATCTTCGTTAACTCGATGAGTGATCTTTTCCATGAGAACGTACCTACCGGCTACATCAAGAACGTGTTCGAGGTCATGCGCCGCGCTCATTGGCATCAGTATCAGATACTGACGAAGCGTTCGCAACGTGCGCGCGAGCTGACCAGCGTACTGGAGTGGGCACCGCAGATTTGGATGGGTGTGAGCGTGGAGACTGAAGAATTCACCTATCGTGTTGATGATCTGCGAAAGATTGGCGCCCACGTGAAATTCCTCTCGCTTGAACCCCTTTTGGGGCCCCTACGGAAGTTGAATCTCCGGGACATCGATTGGGTCATCGTTGGTGGGGAATCCGGCCCAAATGCGCGACCTGTTGATCCCGCATGGGTGACGGACCTCCGTGACCAGTGCCTAAAGGCCAGGGTTCCGTTCTTCTTTAAGCAATGGGGCGGCGTCCAGAAGAAGAGGAGCGGACGCAGGCTTGATGGCCGGACTTGGGACGAGATGCCTCTTGGTGCTGAATTGGTAGTGCTGTAATTGCTTGGCGAGGGTGCCCCAGCCACGTGGTGAGAGGCTGGGGCTTGGGGTTCCCAATTCCGAGCGAGTACCAGTTTCGAAACTAGTACCCCATAAATAATAGTAGATAAACGGTAAATACTGTGCTATGCTTTGGCTGCTATGCTGAGGGGATGCTGCGAAGAGAGTTATCAGCGATAAGCGAGTGACGAGTGACCGTGCGCGGAGATCCCTCTGGGTAAACCAGTGGCCCTTCGCCGGAAGCGCTCAGGGTAAACGAGTGGCGAGTGGCGAGCAAGACAAAGAACCGATCTGAAGATCGGCCACTACAAAGGCGAGACAGTTATCAGCGACCAGCGATCAGGGGGAAAGAGCAGTGGCTAGTGGTCAGTGGCTAGTGGCGAGAAGAAGGCAGGAGAGACCCAAGAGCGGCCCGCCTCCCTCCTACGGCGGGCAAGCAGAGGCGGCCCCTACACGAGCTTTGAACCCTCAACTTTTAACTTTGAACCGCTTTTCTCCCCTAAGTCCAACTATTCCCGCACTTGCGAGGGCAATAATATAGTTGACGAATCAAGGTTGTAGCGTCAGCATATGATTGCCAGTGAAAGGAAAGGTTCACTGGTATGCTCTTTGCGGGTGAAATAGAAGAACTAACAATCATACAGCCTTG